>Ga0256407_10000512_pt1 | contig 91984 bp, 70 predicted proteins | sample RumenRJG_04DNA_FD_193489 | JGI IMG/M metagenome (GOLD analysis project Ga0256407, IMG submission 193489) | Bovine rumen microbial communities from Lethbridge, Alberta, Canada - RJG_04 | ecosystem: Host-associated > Mammals > Digestive system > Stomach > Rumen | place: Canada: Alberta... | reverse complement strand
GGTTACGGTGTTCGCACTCGTAATCGTCGCGTTGCCGGTGCCCTCAACTTTAGTATCGCCGGTAACAGTAGTGGCAGTCAAATTGCCGCCGTTCAATTTAGCGTCAATCGCGCCTGCGGAAGCAACTGTAGCGTCCGCCTGCGCATCGCCAAGTGTCAGCGTGCCGGTTACGGTGTCGACATCCACTGCACCCGTGTTCGCAGTAACAGTAAGGTCGCCCGTAAGAGTCTTGCCGGCAGCCACGGTTACGGTGTTCGCGCTCGCAATCGTCGCGTTGCCGGTGCCTTCAACTGTAGCGTTCGTAACGGCACCAACAGTTAAATCGCCAGAAATACCCGTCGCAATGAGATTGCCTCCGACATCGCCAATTCCGACCGCGCCAACGGTGTTCGACACCGAAACGTTGCCCGTGACATCGCCAACGGTCGCCGCTTTAGCAGTACCTGAACCCGAAACTATCGCGGAAACATTGTCAATGGTAACATTGCCCATGGAATCGCCAATCTGCGCGCCAAGCGCATTACCATCGCCCGTAGATTTCGCTTGAATATTCGCAATAGTCAGATCTCCGACAGTCGCTGCGGTGACAACACCAGTAGCGTTACCCAAAGCCGTCACGGAAATCGTGCCATTGTTAGCAAGATCTAACACACCCGAAACAGCCGTAGCATCACCTGCATCTTTCGTGACGTTGAGCGACGCAGACGTATCAACTGTCAGCGAGTTTACCGTGCCGTCGAAGACGATACCGTTTGCCGCGTTGACAATCGCCGTTCCGCTTACGTTCGCAGAATTCACCGTACCGATTGGGGTTGAACTGTCGTCGACTTCACCATTTGCGAGAGGGGCTGTTCTAATGGAGAGACCGGTTTGCGTCAGGTTTTCAGTCACCGGATTGTACGTCCATTGCGCGTTTACGTTTGCCGCAAGCGCAAACAAAAGAGGTATGGACAGCGCGATCCGCTTAGTACTTTTGGTGGATTTTTTCTTCATATTTTTTGTTGTTTGATTTTTGTTTAATGAAATTGGGGTAGAAAATGAAGGCATCAATGACACCTTTTAAAAAAGCATACGCATAACCAAAAATACTAAATGGCAAGCAATGTCAAAGATTTTTTTCGAATTTTTTAATCCGACTCAAAATATACAAAATACTTCTTGCGCTTGTTGAGCGCAAATATGTCTAAATCACTTACTTAACCCACCTGCGGAACGCCCATGCGGCGATCGAGCCGGAGATGTTGTGCCACGCCGAAAATATGGCTGCCGGCACTGCCGCGCCGGTGAGCGCGGGGAAGGCGCTGTATGCCAGCGCCGCCGCGAGCCCCGAATTTTGCATGCCGATCTCTATGGAAAGAGATTTCGCCTTGGGGGCGTCCATTCCAAAAATTTTCGCCGCCGCGAAGCCCCCCGCGAGCCCCGCCAGATTGTGCAGCGCGACCGCCGCGAAAAGCAATCCGCCCGCCTTTTCCATTCCATGCGCGTTCCGGGCCACGACGCACGCGACAATCAACGTTATCGAGGCGACGGCCACCGCGGGAAGCACCTCGACAAGCCTCTCGAAAAGCTTTTGCGGGCAAATTTTTTTCACCGCGACGCCCGCCGCAAGCGGCAAAATCACGACCGCCAAAATCGCAAAAAACATCGCGCCGAAATCGACGTCTATGCTCTCGCGCAAAACGACGTAAACGACAAGCGGCGTCATCAGCGGGGCGAGCAGCGTGTTCAAGCCCGTCATCGCGACCGAAAACGCGACGTCGCCGCGCGCCAGAAACGCAACGACATTGCTCGCCGTCCCGCCCGGGCACGCCCCCACGAGAACCATTCCCACCGCCGCCGCGCCCTCGAGCCCGAACAGCTTGACAAGCCCCCACGCCAGCGCGGGCATCATCGTAAACTGCAAAAGCGAGCCTATCGCAATGTCGCGCGGGCGCGTGAAAACCGGCGCGAAATCCGACGCCTTGAGCGTCAGCCCCATTCCGAACATTATCGCCGCCAGAAGCGGGTTTATCCAAGACGGCGCGATCCACATTCCGCACGCCGGAAAGAAATACGAGCCAGCCGCCGCGAGCGCGACAATCGCCGCCATGTATTTTGTGATGAATTTTGAAACAGCCGACATCGGCGAAGAATCAAACCCCCGCCCGCGGCGCGTCGTCAAGCTTTTTTCGCCCCGCGGCGCGGGAGGGCGGAAATTTTTATCGACACGCCGCCGCCGCGCCTTTTTAATTCGCCCGAAAAAAGGAGAAATTATGATTGTAAACGCGATCCAAAAAGGCGGAATGATTTACATCTACACCGACAAGGGAATGAAAACACGCAACGGGTATCTGGTCTCGTTCACGGGAAGCTCGATAAGCTACGTGAGCTCGCCGGGCTCGCAGACGGTTATCGTCCTGGGCGAAGACCTTTACAGAATACGCTCGTTCAACGCGCCGCGCCCGGTGACGTCGGGCCCCGGCTGGAGTAAATAATAAAAAATAATACAGATGATTACCCCAAAACAAAATCTCGCAGAAGAGGTTGTCGCCAGAAACGCCCGCCGCGAGCGCTCGCTCGACAAGCGCGCCGCGCGCTCCGCCGACGCTGTCCGCCGGCGCGCCGAATCCGTCCCCGACCCGCAGAACCCCCGTCCCGCCTACTCGCACGACACCGACAGAATTATCCATTCCATGGCGTACGCGCGGTATCTGGGCAAGACGCAGGTGTTTTTTCAGGTCGGCAACGACCACATCACGCGGCGGGTTCTGCACGTGCAGCTCGTCTCGAAAATCGCGCGGACGCTCTCGCGCTTCCTCAACGCGAACGAGGATCTCGCCGAGGCGATCGCCCTCGCGCACGACATCGGGCATACGCCGTTCGGGCACACGGGCGAGGACATTCTCGCCGAGTGCATGGAGGAGTCGGGCGCGGGGAGCTTTCTGCACAGCGCGCAGTCGGTGCGGGTGCTCGAGTCGATAGAGCGCGGCGGGCGCGGGCTGAATTTGTCGCTGCAGGTGCTCGACGGAATCATCGGGCACAACGGCGAGATTGTGCGCAGCGAGATTTCCTTTTCGCCGTCGAACTTGTCGTTCGAGAGGCTCGACCGCGACCTAAAAAAATGCCTGACTCTCCCGCGCTCGGAGAAGTATGAGAAGCGCGTTTTCCCCTCGACGTTCGAGGGGTGCATCGTGCGCGTCTCCGACATGATCGCCTACATCGGAAGGGATTTCGAGGACGCCATAAGCCTCGGGCTTCTCAAGCGCGCCGACATTCCAAGCAACGTCGCGCGGACGCTGGGCGACACCAACAGCACGATCGTCAACAGCCTCTGCATGGACATCGTCAACAACAGCCGCGACGGCCGCGCGGTGCGGTTCTCCGACGCCGCGTACGGCGCGCTTTTGGAGATGAAAAAATTCAGCATCTCGAAAATATACAACCACAAGCGCATCAAGGAGCAGATACGCAGGTTTAAGCCTATGATGAAAGCGCTGTTTTCGTATCTTGTCGAGGACGCGAAATCGGGGTGCAAAAAGTCGGAGCTTTACAGATATTTTCTAAAGCCGCTGGGCGAAAAATACTGCGAGGAAACGCCGCCCGAGCGGCAAGTGGCGGACTTCATCGCGTCGATGACCGACGACTATTTCATGGAGCTATACAAGAGAATTTTCATGCCCGAAAAAATCGACTACGGCAAAAAATTCGAGCGCTACTAAAGCGGCGGCAAAAACGCGCCGCGCGCGGAAAAGGTTTGACTCGGTTCGGGGCGCGGGGCAGGATTTGGTTAAACGTTTCACTAAATTATGAAAAACACTTCGCCGATTAAGTTTATTCCGGTAATTTTCGCGTTCCTTACAATGGCGTATTCCGACATCGTGGGCATCGCGACAAACTATATCAAGCGGGACTTCGCGCTCTCCGACAGCGCCGCCAACGCGTTCGGAATGGCGGTGTTCTTCTGGTTTCTCGTCGCCTCGGTGCCGACGGGAATGCTGATGAACAAAATCGGCAGGCGAAGAACCGTCGCGATAAGCACCGGCATAACGTGCGCCGCGATGCTCGTGCCCATGGCGAATTACTCCGAGCTTTCAATGGCGCTCTCGTTCGCGATGCTCGGCGTCGGAAACACGATGCTGCAAGTTTCGATAAACCCGCTCGTCGCCGACATGGTCAGCGAGCGCAGGCTCGCAACAAGCCTCACGTTCGGGCAGTTCGCAAAGTCGATAGCCTCGTTCGCGACGCCGATTCTCGTAATCATGTGCGCGAAACATTTTGGAAGCTGGCGCGGCGCCTATCCCGTGCTCGCAGCGCTGTCGCTCATTCCGACGCTGTCGCTGGCGCTCTCGAAAATCGAGGAAAGCGCGCCCGCGAAAACTTCGTCTTTCGGCGAATGCCTCGGGCTTCTCAAAATTCCCGCGGTGCTGGTTCTGTTCTCGGGAATCCTCGTGCATGTGGGCATCGACGTCGGGGCGAACATCACCGCGCCGAAAATTCTTATGGAGCGCGCGGGCTTCGCGCTCGAACAGGCGGGATACGCGGTGAGCCTCTACTTCTTCTTCAGAATCGCAACGTCGTTCGCGGGGGCGATAATCCTCGCGAAAGTTTCGGCGAAAAAGTTTTTCGCCGCGAGCGTCGGGATAATGGCAATCGCCGCCGCCATTCTTTTCTTCGCGCAGGCAAAGCCCGCCATTTACGCGGCGATCGCGCTTCTCGGCGTGGGCAACGCGAACATATTTTCCGTCATCTTCACGAAAGCCCTCCAGCTTATGCCCGAGCGCAAAAACGAGATGTCGGGGCTCATGGTCATGGGCATCGCGGGCGGCGGAATTTTCCCCTATCTGATGGGCGTCGCCTCCGACGCGGCGGGCTCGCAAAGCGGCGCGGTCGCGGTAATCTTCGCGTGCGTCGCGTATCTGGCGGTTGTCGCCTTTAACCTTAAAAAAGACGCGGCGGCGTAATTTTTTCTTTCGCGAATTATATCCAGCCGAAGAACGCGAACGAAAACCACACCGCCAAAAATACGACGCTCAAAAATTTTAATATCGACGCCGCCAGATTTCCGATGAACGCCCCAAGCCCCGCGCGCGCGGCGCGGCGGAAATCGGCGCCGCCGAAAAACCATTCAAAAGCGAGCGCGAAAACAAAGGGCGCGGCGAAAATCCAAAACAGCGGCGGCGGCATAAATATCCCCGCGATTACCCCGACGAACGCGCCGGCGATTCCGTATTTTGTCGCGCCAAATTTTTTCGCCCCGAGCCACGAGGCGAGAAAGTCCACAATCTGCCCGAACGCCGCGGCGAAAATTCCCGCCGCCGCGAGCTCCCACGAGACGCAGCCCTCCGGAAAGACAAGCTTGTAGCCCAGCGGCGCGAGCCCCGCCAAAAAGGGCCCCGGAATAACCGGCACAAACGACCCGACCGCCCCGACAAAAAAGAGCAGATACACCGCGCCCGCCGCGCAAAATTCGTAAACGCCGCAATCCATTTTTTAAGGCTTGAAAAGTAGAGGCTTTTCGTTTTTTTATCAACAATAAGATTTAGTTTTTATCTATGGAAGCACAAGACAACAAATTGCTCGAAATCCTGCAGCAGGAAAAATTCCTCGCGTTTTTCGACTTCTGCAAGCTCGGCGAAAACGGCGACAGCGAAATCGACGGGCTGTGCAAGGTCGCGATCCCGCAGAATGTGGAAAAGCTCGACTACATCTGCCTGACATTCATCTTCGACACGCCAAGCGAAGCCTCGAAAAATCTGGCGAAGCGCATAATGGCGAGGCTCACCGCCGACGCTTTCCGAAAGGCGGAGCCGTCGGTTTACGCCGTCACGAGCGTCCCCGCGATAATGCGCCAGAGCGAAAACTACATTCACCAGCTCGACATCGTCTTTAAGGACAAAATGCGCGACGACTACAAAAACGTCATCAACCGCATTGTTTTCACCATAAGAAACTCCGCCGGGCTCGACACCGAAGTCCCCCAATGGTGGGAGGAAACCGCCGCCCCCGCTCCGACCGAAGCCGAAAAAGCCAACTGGTCGGCGCGCATAAAGGCGTTCCTCGGGATAAAATAGCGCGGCTTAAAAAACGCCCCCCGGAAGCCGCCGTTTCAAGCGATTGAAGCGGCGTTTTAATTGGCGAAATTTTAGAAAAAACTGACATGGAAATTTGGTTTCACCCATCTAAAGAACTCGGCGCGGCGCTCTCGCGCGCGGCGGCAACCGCCGGGCTTGGCGGCGGATTCGAGCCGCAAATCCGCACCGCCGACCCGCGCTTCGGCGACTTTCAGGCGAACGGAGTTTTGCCGTTCGCGAAGGCCGCGAAAAAAAATCCGCGCGAGGTCGCGCAGAAAATCGTCGCCGCGCTCGAAAGCTCGCCCGACTTCGACGGCGAATATATCGGCGTGTCAATCGCGGGCCCGGGCTTCGTAAACTTTTCGCTCAAGCCGAAATTTCTAAACGCGTGGCTCGCCAAATACAAGGGCGAGACCGAGCTCGCCGAGGGCGCGCGCGCGTTCTTCGGCGGAAAGAAAATGATCATCGACTACCCGTCGCCCAACACCGCGAAGCAAATGCACGTCGGGCACCTGCGCCCGATGGTCATCGGCGAAGCCGTCAAGCGGCTTCTGAAATTCTGCGGCGCCGACATCAAGACCGACAACCATATCGGCGACTGGGGGACGAATTTCGGAATTCTAATCCACGGCATCAAAAGCGAAAACTACCGCCCCGACCCCTCCGACGAAAACGCCCTCGAAAAGCTCGAGCAAATGTACAAGCGCGGCAGCGCCCTCGCGAAAGAATCGCCCGCCGACGCCGACGCCGCGCGCGCGGAGCTCGTCAAGCTCCAGAACGGCGACCCCGAAAACGTCGCGCTCTGGAACGCGATAAACGAGGTAAGCTCCGCCGCGTTTGAAAGAATGTACCGCCGAATGAACATCACTATCGATATGTCGCTCGGCGAGTCGTTCTACCGCGACAAAGTCGGCAGAATTTACAAAGAGCTGACCGAGACGGGCATCGCCGAGGAAAACCAAGGCGCGCTCGTGGTGTTCCACAAAGAGCACGAACGCTTCGCGACGCAGCCGTTCATCGTGCGCAAGAGCGACGGGGCGTCGAACTACGCCTCGACGGATCTGGCCACGATGCTCTACCGCGTTGAAAACCTCGGCGCGGAGGAGATTGTTTACGTCACCGACGGCAGGCAACAGGACCACTTCCAGCAGCTTTTTCTCACCGCGAAAAAATGGTTCGCCGCGAAAGGCTACAAGCTGCCCGAGCTGCGGCACGTCTGGTTCGGGACGATTCTCGGCGAGGACGGCAAGGCGATAAAAACAAAAAGCGGCGAGCCCGTCCGCCTAAAGACGCTCCTCGACGAGGCCGTCGCGCGCGCGAGGGCGGTGGTTGTCGAGAAAAACCCCGACATCGACGGCGCCGAAGCCGACAAAATCGCCGAGACGGTGGGCGTCGCGGCGGTGCGCTACGCCGACCTCTCGCAGAACAGAACGGGCGACTACGTTTTCTCGTGGGACAAGCTGCTGTCGTTCGACGGCAACACCGCGCCATATCTTTTGTACGCCGTCGCGCGAATGCACTCGATTTTCCGCAAGGCGGGAATTTCGCCCGACGCCGACTTCGCCCGCGAGGCGTCGCTGCTCGAGACCGAGCAGGAGCTCGCGCTCGCGCGCAAGCTCGCGGCGCTTCCCTACGTGTTTGAGCTTACCCTCGCGGATCTTCGCCCGCACTTTCTCTGCGCGTATCTTTTCGAGCTCGCGGGGGTGTTCTCGTCGTTCTACAACGCCGACAAGGTGATTGTCGAAGACCGCTCAGTCATGGCGCGCAGGCTTATGCTTTGCTCGCGCACGATGCGCGTGCTTGAAACGGGGCTTCGGCTCCTCGCCATCGAACCTCTGGAGAAGATGTAACATGAAAATATCGACGAAAAAAGGCGACAAGGGAAAGACAAAGCTCGTCTTTCTGCGCGAAGTTTCAAAGGCGTCGCAAAGGGTGTGTGCATACGGCGCGCTCGACGACTGCTCCGCGACAATGGGGCTTGCGCGCTCGCTCGCGGGCGCGGAACTGGCGGCGAAAATTTTAAAGATCCAGCAGAATCTCGTCCCGCTGATGACGGAGCTTGCGACCGCGAAAGAGGACTTCCCGAAGCTCGCGGAAAAAAATATCCGCCTGCTTGGCGACGCCGAGCTCGCCGAACTTGAAAGCGAAATCGACGCGCTCGAAAGCGGCGGCAATGTTTTCAGCGGCTGGGCGCAATCGGGCGAGACAACGCTGCAGGCGGCGCTCGACATGGCTCGCACCCGCTGCAGAAACGCCGAGAGGGAAATCGTCCGCCTCGCCGAAAGCGGCGAGCTCGCCCGCGACTTCCCCCTAACCTACATCAACCGCCTCTCTGACTTACTTTACTTAATGGCGCAAACCGCGGCGCATAGGGGCGCGTGAAAGCACCCCTATTGCTCCGCTTTGAGGGCAGCCGCCTTGGTCACATACGCCCGTACTTAATGGCGCAGACCGAAAGCAAGGTCGGCGGGGGCGCGTGAAAACACCCCTATTACTCCGCTTTGGGCGGCTTAGGCTCGGTCACGTACCGATGTACGCTCCGCTCGCCACGCCGCCCAAATACTCGTACTAGGGGCATTTTGACGCGCCTAAGCAGCGCGGGCGGGCGTTCCACCCGCCCGCGCATTTAGTTTTTTAAATTTGTTTTCGGGTTAAAGTGGAAAATTACAGCGCGCTTTGCGCGCAAGAAAAAATAGAACGTGCCGCTTCGCGGGGGCACGTTCTATTTTTTAATGTAAACTGACAGGGGAAGAACCGAGATATTTTGCGGGAGCAAAATCGGTTCTCGGGGGCGTGAGCCCCCGCTATGCCGTGCAGGCTGCCAGCCTGCTAGTTATTCCTCAAGAATTCGACGCATTCCTTGACTTCGCCAAGGTTGTTGTCGTAGTTGGTTTCGTATTCGATGACAAAGAAGCCGTCGTAGCCTTGGCGGTCGAGCTCTGCCAAGAGAGCCTTGCAGTCGAGGGCGCCCTTGCCGAGCGGGACGGGCTTGTTCTTGAACTCGCCGAATTTTTCGAGGTCTTTAAAGTGTATGGAGGCGATTCTGCCCTCGTACTTTTTGAGCGCGTAAAGCGGCTGGACTTTCGCGCGCGAGGAGTGCCCGACATCGGGGTTCATCTTGATATTTTTGTAGTCCTTGATGAGCGGGAAAATGTAGTCGGGGTTCCAGTAGTCGTTCTTGCCGGCGGTGTGGTGGTGGATAGCCATCGTGATGCCGTATTTGCCCGCGACCTTTTCCCAGACGGGGAACAGACCCTCGGAAGCCTCGGTGACGACTTTCGTTATGCCGAATTCTTTTGCGAATTTGCAGAGGTCGTCGATTTCCTTTTCGTTGTTGGCGTAGGCGACGCCGAAGCTTACGATTTTCAGGTTGGCGTCTTTGAGGAGCTTTTTGAGGAATTCTTTCTGCTCGGCGGTCATATACTGGTTGGTGAGAACGCCGGGGAACTTCGCGCTGAGCTTCTGTTTGGGATAGCACTCGATGCCGTCGAGCCCCAAGTCCTTAAGCTTGTTTATAGTGTCCTCGAGGGTAAACCTGTTGAACGTGTAGGTTTGAACCGCGACTTTCCTGTGTTTGGGCTGTGTAGCGGTCTGTTCTGTCGCCGCGCAACCAAAGAGGACGGCGGCGGCGCTGATTGCAAATAAGATTTTTTTCATAACGAAAAAAATTATCCGAGCGCGCCCCGCCCTTTGCAAGATTAAAAATTTCGCCAGAAAATGCTTTATATCGGCGGGAAAAAATGCAAAATTGAAATCCGTTCCATTTCTTAAAAAAACAAAAAAGGAAAACTATATGGATAGAAGACAATTCGCAAAAACGGCGTTCGCGGCGGCCGCGGGCGCTGCGCTCTCGAGGTCGGCGTCGGCGGTTTCCGCCTCCGAAATCGCGGCTTCGACGGCCCCCTACAAATGCAAATTCAGCCCGAATTTTGGGCAGCTGAAAGCGTCGTTCGGGCGCGACAAGCTCGACGCGCAGGGCTATGTCGACAAGCTCCAGCTCTTCTACGACTGCGGCTTCAGGGGCATCGAGGACAACGGAATGCCCAAGCGCGACGTCGAGACGCAAAAGGCAATCGCCAAGAAAATGGAGTCTCTCGGAATGGAGATGGGCGTGTTTGTCGCGCACGCCGAATGGGCGAACGCGTCGATGGCGGGCAACAGAATGGATTTGCACAAGCGCACCGTCGACAAAAAGGCGGCGATAGAATTTTGGCGCAAGAAAATGGAGGAAGCGGTTGAAGTCGCCAAGCGCGTCAACGCGAAATGGTGCACGGTTGTGCCGGGCCTTGAGGACCCGTCGCTCGAGCCGGAATACCAGTTCGCGAACGTCGCCGAGCACCTCAAGCGCTGCGCGGAAATCGTGGAAAAGGCGGGGCTGACAATCGTGCTCGAGCCGCTCAACATCAAGAACCACCCGAGCCTCTGGCTAAAGCGCGTGCCGCAGGCGTACGCGCTCTGCAAGGCGGTCGGCAGCCCCAACGTGAAAATCCTCGACGACCTCTACCACCAGCAGATAACCGAGGGCAACCTTATCCAGAATATCGACGCGGCTTGGAACGAAATCGCCTACATTCAGGTTGGCGACGTTCCCGGGCGCAAAGAGCCGACCACCGGCGAAATCAACTACAAGAACGTCTTTAAGCACCTTTGGGACAAAGGCTACCGCGGCATCATCGGCATGGAGCACGGCCAGAGCGACAGGACGATCGAGGGCGACAAAAAACTGCTCGCCGCGTACAGGTCGGTCGACGTGGACTAAGGCTTCCAGAAATGCGCGTTATCGCGCAAAACAAAAGACGCCCCGCTTGAGGGCGTCTTTTTTGTTTTAGGAAAAAGAAAAGTTTACCGCCACTTGACGAGCGTCGCGCCCCAAGTCAGCCCCGCGCCGAACGCGACGAACAAAACGTAGTCGCCCGATTTTATCCTGCCCGAACGCACCGCTTCGTCGAGGGCGATTGGTATCGACGCCGACGACGTGTTCGCGTATTTTTCGACGTTGAGATAAACTTTTTCCGACGGAATTTTAAGGCGCTTGGCGACGCTTTCGATTATGCGAGCATTCGCCTGGTGCGGGATAAAAAGCGAAATTTCGTCCGCCGATACGCCGCAAAGCTCCAAGAGCTCGAGGGCTTTTTCGCGCATAATTTTTACCGCGTGCTTGAAAACCGTCCCGCCGTCCATCTGTATGCTGTGGAGCCCCTGCGCGACGGTCTCGGGGCTCGCGGGCATATACGAGCCGCCAGCGGGCATTCGCAGCATGGCGGTGTCGGAGCCGTCGGCGCCGAGAACCGAGTCCACAATCCCGACGCCCTCCTCGTCGGACGCCGAGAGCACGACCGCGCCCGCGCCGTCGCCGAAAAGCACGCACGTTGAGCGGTCTTTCCAGTTTGTTATCGAGCTCATCTTTTCGGAGCTGACAACGAGCGCGTTTTTATACGCGCCGCTTTGCATCATTCGGGTCGCGACTTCGAGCCCGTAGATGAAGCCCGAGCACGCCGCCTCCAAGTCGAAGCACGGAATGTTGTTTCGTATGCCGAGCTTCGCCTGAAGCAGGCACGCGGTGGACGGGAAAAGCATGTCGGGGTTGACGGTCGTGAGCACGACCAAGTCCATGTCGGACGCCTCCAAGCCTGCGGCGGCGAGAGCCTCGCGCGAGGCTTTTAGAGCCATGTCGGAAGTCGTCTCGCCGTCGGCGGCGATGCGCCGCTCGCGGATTCCCGAGCGTTCGAAAATCCACTCGTCGGAGGTGTCGACCATTTTCGACAAATCGTCGTTCGTCAAAATTTTTTCGGGAAGGTATCTGCCCGTCCCTTTTATCACAATAGATTTTGGTTTATTGGGCGCCATAACGCAAATATACGGAATTCTTGCCTGCCCGCGCGCGCGGCGCGGGCGCCAACCGCGGAGCGCCTATCGCGCCCCGCCCTGCGTCTGCGCGAGCCTTTCGCGCTCGAGAGCCGCCGCCTTGTTGCGCTCGACAATCTCGCGCAATTTGAGGACGTCCTCGCGTATTCTGCCCTGCATCTGCCTGCGAAGGCACCGCAAGGTGATTTCAATCGCACCCGCAATCTGCTTGCGGTTGCTCGAGCCGTGCGCCTTGACGACAAGCCCGTTGAGCCCCAACAGGGGCGCGCCCGCATACTTGTCGATAGGCAGGCGTTTCTTGAGGTTTTTGAACGCGCCGCGCGAAATCAAAAAGCCGAGCTTATAGATCCACGAGCGCGTGATTTCCTCGCGTATGAGTTCCTTGAACATTCGCGCGCAGCTTTCGAGCGATTTCAAAACGACATTGCCCGTAAAGCCGTCGCAAACGACGACGTCGCAAACGCCGTCGAAAAGGTTGAAGCCCTCAATCAGGCCTCCGTAGTTGATAACGCCCTCCTGCGCCTTGAAAAGCCTGTGGGCGGTCTGCACGAGCATATTGCCCTTGCTGTCCTCGGTGCCGTTGCTCAGAAGCCCCACGCGCGGGTTCTTCACCCCGAGCGCGATGCGCGCGTAGTTCGCCCCGAGAATCGCGTTGTCGACAAGGCTCTCGGGCTTCGGGTCGGGGGCGGCGCCGACGTCTATCATCACAAAATGGCGGAGCTTTCCGGGGATCACCGTGCCGAGCGCGGGGCGTTCAATGCCCTCCATCGTGCGGAGCCTGATTGTTCCGCCCGCCATCATCGCGCCGGTGTTGCCGCAGCTCAAAACCGCGTCGGACGTGCCGAGCTTGACAAGCTCTATCGCGCGCATCATCGAGGAGTCGCGCTTGGTTTTCATAGCCTGAATCGGCTTTTCCTCCATGCCGATGACTTCGGAGGCGTTGTAAACTTTTATGCGCCTGTCTTTGAGAACCCCGTGGCGCATGAGCATCGGGGTGATGACGCTCTCGACGCCGACGACTATGATGTTATAGTCGCTCTTGTCCGATTTAAGGGCGAGTCCAATTCCCGCGATCAACTCTTCGGGCCCGAGGTCGGAGCCCATTACGTCGACGGCGATTGTTGGGGTGTTTTCAGACATCGCAATAGCGTGCTTTTGCAAAGAAAAACGCGGGAATTATCGCAAAAATAACCCCGCATTACAACACAAAAAAGGCGCGCCGAATTATCGGCGCACTAAACTTTTACGCTGATTACCTGCCTGCCCCGATACATTCCGTTCGAGGGATTGACCCTGTGCGAAATGCAAATCGAGCCGTCCGTCGGATCTTTCGCGAACTGGGGGAGCTCGTAATGGTTGGCGGCGCGGCGAATGCGCGTGCGCTGTTTGGATTGTTTGCGTTTAGGTTGTCCCATATAGATACCTCTCTAAATTTATTAAAAGACGAACACACTACCCGCCCGCCGCGGTTTGTCAAGCAGGTTTTTTCCTTTGTTTTTTTCCGAAAAAAAACGGGCTCCCGCAATCCGCGAAAGCCCGCCTTGAAAAAACCAGCGCCGAAGCTATTTGAGCTCCTTGATTTTTATGTCGCGCCAGAGAACCGTTCCCTCTTTGCCTTGGTGAACCTGCAGCCCGAAGAAGCCCGGCTTTACGCCCTTCCATTCGAGGTCGGCGACGGGCACGCCGTTTACCCAAGTCTGCATTCTGTCGCCCTGGCTCTTGATGGTCATTCTGTTCCAAGCGTCGAGATCGACGGCGTTGCGCGCCGCCTCTTGGTCTCTGCGCGAGAGCGAATACATCCAGCGCGAGCCCTCAAAGTAGACGCCGCCCGTCCACCTGCGCTTGCGGTCGTTGTCCATTTCGGCCTGCGGCCCGACAACCTTGCCGCTCTCGTTGAAATAGCCCTTGAATATCACGCCCGAATTTCCGGGCACGAGCCATTTGAACTCGCAGGTGAAGATGAAGTCTTTGTAGTCGGCACGCTCCGTGATGAGGAACGAATTTTGCTTCATCGCCGGATCGGTGACGCCCATAATGCAGCCGTCTTTGACGGAATATTTCGCGCTGCCGGTCGAGGTCTTCCAGCCCGAGAGCGTCTTGCCGTCGAACATCGGGACAAAGCCCTCTTTGAGGTCGGGCTCCGCGCCCTCGGCGGCTTTCATCTTGGAATCCTCGACGGCGCGCAGGCGGTACTCGGACTGCCAGACTTGCGGGTTGGGGGCGATCTTGCACTTTAGCTTCGATTCCGCCAGCTTGTAGAGCCTGTCGGACGGGTCGATGTTGCCGTTTAGAACTTCATACGCGGCGCCGCCCATGTAGAGCTTGTCGCGCGTCTTGGCGATTTTCCTTATGACGATTTTCATTATCGCCTCGCGCAAGGCGTTGTCGCCGCCCTTGAGGTGCTTTGCGAGCGCGGGAAGCTCGCCCACGACGACGCTGTTTTCAAACGCGCGCGCGAGGTCGGCGTCTTTGTAGCCGCCATCGAGGAATTTTTTCCACATCTGGGCGCGGGCGTCGACGTCGCCCCTGTTTACGAGAATTTCAAGCGCGAGCAAATCGCCGCCGGCGGCAGCCGCCTTGAGGACTTTCGCCGCGGCGAAGCTCGGGTTTTCCTCGAACACGCGGCGCGCCTGCTGGGCGAGAATCCTGTTTGAGCAAGTCATCAGCGGATAAATCTTGCGCAGGTTTTCCTCGTCGGTGCAGATGTACCTCGCCGAATAGACCGCCTCGATTTTAAGGTCGGGGTCGGAGGAGTCCAGAAGCGGGGCGATCGTCGGATAGAAGCGGGTGTCGCCCGAGAGCATAAAGCCACTCATCGCCGCGAGCTTTCCTCTCTTGGAGAGGTTCGGGAACGCCTTTATTATTTTTTCGGAGTCCTCGAATTTGCGCCCGTTGTAAACGAGCCTGCCAGCCTCGGCGACGCACTTGCCGTCCGCGATTAAAATCGAGTCGAGATACGCCATGCGGTTTTTCGCCACAAGCGCGCGCGCGGCTATCGACATCGGAAAGTCCGCGGGAACGGCATCGAGAGCCGCCTTCGCCAGGCGAACGTCGCCGCTTTTCGCCGCCGAATAGGCGAGGTCCGACAACCCCTCGAACGCGGCTTTTTGGCGGAAGTCGCCTTTTTTCGCAATGGAGGAAAGCGCGTTGACCGCGCCCGAATCGGCGAACTTCGCGAGCGCGCAAACCGCGAACTCGGCGAGTTTGCCGTTTTCGGAATCGGCGAATTTCGCGACTGCCTCAACGCTCGAGGAATCGCCGCGCTCGGCGAGCGTCGAGATAACGTCCATCGCGCACTTGGCGCCGAGCGAGGGCAGCTTTTCGATGAGGGCGTCCTCCACGCGCGAGCTTTCGATTGTGACAAAAACGCTGCAAACCCAAGGCGCGCGGAATTCGTCGTTCAAAAATTCCGCGAGGACGGGTATGCTCTTTTTCGTCGCGATCGGCTTTAGGATTTCGCAGGCGCGGTCGAACGCCGCGTCGGAGATTTTGCGCGAGCCGATGATTTCAAGCAAGCGCGCCTCGACGCCCTTGGCGTTCGGCTTCATGAGCGACTTCGAGCGCAGCTGGTAAAACCACGCGAGGCTGTCGCCCGGCTTGTACGCGGCGAAGTCGGAGTAATTGTCGGCGCGGAGCGCGGCGAACGCGAGGGCCGCCGCGGCGAGTGTCAATGCGAATTTTTTCATGATAAAATTTCCTTTCGCGTTATGCCTTCAGTTGCCACGGGGCGCAGTAGGCGCGGTCGCAAAGGCGCGCGGCCTGCTCGTCGCCCACGATTTCCTCCTTGACGGGGTCCCACTTTATCGGGCGGCCGAGCCTGTAGGCGATCTCGCCGAGCAGGCAGCCGGTATTGGTGCGGTGCGCGATGTTGATGTCGGTGACGGCGCGGCGGCGGTCGAGAACGCTGTCGACGAACGCCGAAAAATGGTTGTCGCCGCGGACGTTGTAGAGCCTGTCCTCCGTCGGGAGAATGCGCGTCTCGGAAATGCCGATCGGGCACGACGAGATCTGCCCGCGCGAGACGTACATCGAGCCCTTATCGCCGAAGAATTCGACGCCCACGCGGTTCATGTCGGACATGTTGATTTCAAAGCCCTCTTTATAATAGAACGTGACGCTGAACTTCATGGGCTGGTCGGAGAAGCCGTCCTTCGGCCACTCGACGAAGTCCGGCACGACTTCCGTGCAGCCCGACTCGTCCACGCCGAGAGCCCAGTGGGCGATGTCCAAGTGGTGCGCGCCCCAGTCGGCGATTTTGCCCGCGCTGTAATTCATTATGCCGCGCCAGCGCGTGAAAGTTTTGTTCGGGTGGTAGTACGCCACGCGCGGAGCGGGCCCCTGCCACATCTCCCAGTCCATTCCCTCGGGGACGGGAACGGGCGAAAGCGTCTCCGCCTTGAAGTTCGACGGCAAGCCGATCTGCACGCGGCTGACGCGCCCGAGATAGCCGTTTCTGATAATCTCGGCGGCTCTGACGAACTCGGGAATCGAGCGCTGCCACGAGCCCGTCTGCCAAATCCTGCCCGAGGCCTCGACGGCGTCGCGCAGAACTTTGCCCTCGCGTATCGTTCTGGTGAGGGGCTTTTCGCCGTAAACGTCCTTGCCCGCCGCCACGCACGCCATGCCGACGATCGCGTGCCAATGGTCGGGAAGCGCCGACATAATCACGTCGACGTCGCTTCGCGCGAGGACTTCGCGGAAATCGTTGTAGCAGGGCAAATCCATTCCGAAGAGCTTTCGCGCGTTCTGAAGCCCGAGCTGCCCGTTGTTGGAGTAGCCGTAATACTGCTTGCCCACCGTCGCGTTGACATCGCAAAGGGCGACGAGCTGCAAGCGCTTGTCGCTCGAGAGCACCTTTGTGTTGGCGGTGCCCTGCGTGCCAAGCCCGATAGAGGCGAAGTTTATCCTTTCGCTCGGCGCGACCGCCCCGCCCTTGCCGAGAGCGGAAGCCGGAATTATCGTCGGGAAGCCGACGGCAAGCCCCGCGCCCGCGAGTGTTTTTACGAATTCTCTTCTTTTCATAATTGTATTGCTAAAGTTAAATCCGTTTCCTCAAACGAATGAGAAAAATATATGCTCCAAGACCCGCGCCTGTCAAGATATTTTGCTGTTTTTACGGGCAAGTTCCCGCGCTTTATAAAAAACAAAAAAGAGCTTGCGCATGTCGCGCAAGCTCCTTGAAAAAAATGTCCGAATGATTACTTCGAAGCCTCTTCGACCGCGACAGCCACCGCGACGGTCGCGCCGACCATCGGGTTGTTGCCCATGCCGATAAGACCCATCATCTCGACGTGCGCGGGAACCGAGGACGACCCCGCGAACTGCGCGTCGCCGTGCATTCTGCCCATGGTGTCGGTCATGCCGTAAGACGCGGGGCCCGCCGCCATGTTGTCGGGGTGGAGCGTCCTGCCCGTGCCGCCGCCCGAAGCGACGGAGAAGTATTTTCTGCCGTGCTCGATCGCCCACTTTTTGTAAGTGCCCGCGACGGGGTGCTGGAAGCGCGTCGGGTTTGTCGAGTTGCCGGTGATGGAAACGTCGACGCCCTCTTTAATCATGATCGCGACGCCTTCGGAGACGTCGTCCGCGCCGTAGACGCGAACTTTGGCTTTGTCGCCCTTCGAGAACGGGGTCTCTTTGACGATTTTAAGCTCGCCCGTATAGTAGTCGTACTCGGTCTCGACGCTCGTGAAGCCGTTTATGCGCGAGATGATGTACGCGGCGTCTTTGCCCAATCCGTTGAGGATAACGCGCAGGGGCTCTTTGCGGACTTTGTTCGCGGTCTTCGCGATGCCGATCGCGCCTTCCGCCGCGGCAAAGGACTCGTGCCCCGCGAGGAAGCAGAAGCATTTTGTCTCTTCGCGAAGAAGCATTGCCCCGAGGTTGCCATGCCCGAGACCGACATTGCGGCTGTCGGCGACGGAGCCGGGAATGCAGAACGCCTGAAGCCCGATTCCGATGTTTTCGGCGGCCTCGGCGGCGTTCTTGCTGCCCTTTTTCAGGGCGATCGCCGCGCCGAGCGTGTAGGCCCAGACGGCGTTTTCAAAGGCGATCGGCTGAATGCCTTTCACGATCGCGTCGACGTTGATGTTCTTGGAGTCGCAGAGAGCCTTCGCATCTTCGAGCGACGCCAGTCCGTATTCGGCGCAGACCTTGTTGATTTTCGCTATGCGCCTGTCGTATCCTTCAAAATTTATAGCCATCTTGGACTCCTTATTTCTTGCGGGGATCAATGGTTTTAGCGGCGTCTTCAAAGCGCCCCTTTACGGACGTAAACTTCTTGAACGCTTCGCCGGCGTCCATGCCGTTGCGGACAGCCTCGAGCATTTTGCCCAAGTGGACGGTCTTGTAGCCGATGACCTCGTTGTTTTCGTCGAGAGCCTCTTCGAGGACGTATCCTTCCGCCATTTCGAGATAGCGAACGCCCTTTTCTTTCGTCGAGAACATCGTGCCGACCTGCGAGCGCAGGCCCTTGCCCAAGTCCTCGAGACCCGCGCCGATCGGCAGGCCGTTTTCCGAGAATGCCGTCTGCGTGCGCCCGTAGACAATCTGGAGGAAAAGCTCGCGCATGGCGACGTTTATCGCGTCGCACACGAGGTCGCTGTTGAGAGCCTCGAGAATCGTTTTCCCCGGGAGGACTTCAGCGGCCATCGCCGCCGAGTGCGTCATGCCCGAGCAGCCGAGCGTTTCGACGAGCGCCTCTTCGATCACGCCGTCCTTGACGTTGAGCGTGAGCTTGCATGCGCCCTGCTGGGGGGCGCACCAGCCTACGCCGTGCGTCAGCCCGCTGACGTCCTTGATTTCTTTGGACTTGACCCATTTTCCCTCTTCGGGGATCGGGGCCGGCCCGTGTTTTGCGCCTTTCGCCACGCAGCACATTTCCTGCACTTCGCGCGAGCAGTTGTGGTTTGTACAACTCATATTTTTCCTATGTTGCCTTTGTTTATTGCTAAAAAAACTGCCGCGAGTTTTTCACAATTCCGTCCGGTTGTCAACGCATTGATGAATTATCGGCTCGGAAAAAATCGCGGCGGCTAAAGTTTTTTTCTGTTTTTTAAAGCGCGCGCATTCGCGGCGCGGCTTAAAAGAGCGCGCCCGCGCAAGAAGAAAAAATCACTTCGACGCGCCGGCTTGCTTTTGCCACTTGACGGCGATTATCCCGGTGCATTTTTGTTTTTTGCGCCAAAAGTTCGCGTCGAAATTGTGGTAGAACACGGTGATGAATTTTCCGCCGCCAAGCTCCGCCGTCGAGGGATAGCCCATGTCGGAGCAGTTGCTTTTGCATATCTGGATTTCATCGCCCCAATCCGCGCCGTTGTTTTCGCTAAAGCGCGCGAATATCCCGACGCTCCGCTCTGCGGGGGAAAAATCTTCGCCCTTTACGGCGCGGCGCGAATACGTCGCCAAAAGCGAGCCGTCGGAAAGCCGCAGAAGATGGCTCGGAAAGCCCACAATCTCAAGGCGCTTGGCGACGCTCCACGTCTTGCCGCCGTCGCGGCTTACGCTCTGGCGCACGCGCGAGTCCTTGTGGCAGCGGATATGCGCCACGAGCGAGCCGTCGGAAGCCTCAACGACATGCGGCTCCCAGTAGTCGGAGATTTTGTCGCCCTCGGGGATTTCGATTTTTGAAATCGTCTTCCAGCTTCTGCCGCCGTCGCGCGACTCGCCGACGAGAATCGCCATTTCCTTCGCGATGTCGTCGTTGCCGCCGGCGCCCTTGCCGACTATCAAAAGCCTGCCGTCGGAAAGAAGGTTGCCCCCGTGCGGGGCGATGCCGCAGGTCCGCGCGGGAACGCTCCACTTGCGCCCGTCCGAGTTCGACACCGCCGAAAAACTGCCTTTGAGCCGCGCGCGATCCTCCTTGCTCACGTCGCCGGTATGCGCCTTGAACTCGGGGTAGATTTTCAGAATTTTCTCGGTGTCGTAAGCCCAAGAGTTGAACCAGAACAGCACGAGGCTGCCGTCGGGGAGCTCGACAATCCCCGCGTCGCGGTCGTCGAGCGGCGAGTTTACGATAGTCTCGGGCGCGCTCCACGTTTCGCCCGAGTCGCCGCTTCGTATCATCTGGACTTTTCCGAACGGGCAAAGGTGCGCCTGGCGGTCGCCCGAGAACACCGCGACAAGCTCGCCGCTTCGGCGGCGGATTACCGTCGGCCAGCCGAGGTACCGGTTCTCCTGCCTGCAGACGACTTTCGGCTCGCCGATTTCAAATTCGCCCTGAACGCGCGGGGCGCGCTCAAAGCCGGGCTCGGCGGACAGCGCGCACGCCGCCGCCGCGATCAATGTTGCCGCGAGAATTTTCATAATCTAAAAAAATAAGCGCTCCGAAAGCGGCGTCAATCCCATTCGCCGCGGCGAGGCGCGAAGGCGCCCTTCCCCGCGCGGCGATTCCGGCGAAAACAGCCTGTACGAAAGCGGCGCGATTTTTTCGCCGCGCCATTTGAACGGCTCGGAACGGTAGTTGCAGACGGTTTTGCTGCCGTCGGCGTACGCGGTCATAAACACGTCCGGGGCGATCTCGCGGTGGTCGTCGATAAGCTCTTTTTGCAGGTGGCGAACGGGGACGAACTCGTCCCAAGCGCGCTTTATGCGCGGCACGTCTGCGAACTTGTAGGTGTAGAAAACGGGGCGCCCGCCGAATTCGACAATCTTCAGCGAGATGTAGGGGTCGACGATTCCGTCGCCCTCCATCCAGCGCGGGTCGCCGCTCTTTTCGAGCTTATACAGGCACTTTCCGCGCGTGTGGTTTTGCGTCGCGCGGTCGGAATTGTATAAAATTATCCCGTGGTAGACGATTTCCCAAATCGGGAATACGCCGTCGACAAGCTTGTTGATCGAGCCTCTGCGAATGTCTTTTATGTCGCGCCCTACGTAGTTTATATAGTCGATGTTCCCCGCGACGTGGTCGAAGCCGCCCTCCGACGCCGCGCCGCCGAATAGCTCTTTGGACATCGCCAGAATTTTGTTTTGGTAAACGGCCATTTCCTCGGGGGTCGCGTGGTGCTTGGGGTCGGCGCAGTAGTTGGGATAGGTCGCGGAATAGACGTCGATGTAGTGCGGGCCCTCCGCGCCGAGCGCGCGCATTTGCCGAAGCTCGCCGGGAACGTACGAATTCCACGACGCCTTCTGGCAGACGAGAAAACACCTGCCGCCCGCCCAGACCGCGCCGCCCACGAGCGAGCCGTCGCGGTTTTTGCCGATGATGTCGGGCGACCACTGCGGCGAGACGGTGTAGGCGTCGGTGTTTGTCGCGTGCAGCGTGAACTGGAAGCCGAGCGCCTTTGTTTTTTCCGCGAGCGAGCGCAAGCCCGCCTCGCCGCCGACGGCCTCCTCGACGGGGAAATGCGCGGGCGTTCTGCCGTCGTATCCGCCGGTGTTCCAGCCCGCCGAAACGATCGTGCACTTGTCGACGCCGCTGTCTTTTATCGCCTTGACGAACTCCTCGGAGACGCCGAAAGGAAAGTGAACCGCGAGAGGCTGCTCGGTCTCTTTTGTGTAGTCGATGGGCTTGTCGGGAATGGGCTTTGCCGCGTGCGTCTGGATTCTCACGACGATGGAATCGCAGAGGTATTCGAGGGCGGGATATTTTTTCATGCGCTCCTTTATCGGGACGACGTCGCCGCGGTCGATCTTGTATTTGCGGTAGGCGCGCGCGACGCCCGCGTAAGTGGCCTCGCCGCCCGAGAGCGGGTTGAACTCGACGACGATGTCGTCGTAAAGGTCGAAGTTGCGGCGCACCTCGGCGATTCTAAAGCGCGGATAAATTTCGTATTTTCCTCCCTTCGCCGAGACGCAAAACGAGTAGTTGAAGCGGAACGTTTTTATGTGCGCCCAAAACGTCGCGCGGCTCGTCGAGACCGCGAAAATCGGCAGGCGGCTTCTCCCGCGGCTATAAAAACCTTCGCGCTTTGCGAACTTTCCATAGACGCCGCGCCCCGCCGCCCACCAGCCGTCCGCGCCGGCGTCGACGCGCGCGAGCGGGTGGATAACGTCGATGAACTTGACGCCCGGGGCGATCTTGCCGCGCGCGATTACAAGCCTCTCGGAGCCGTCCGCGAGTTTTTCAAGCGCGGCTTTCTCCGTCTTTGTCTTTCCGTTTTCAAAAACCGTCCTGATTTCCGCCTCGGTCGCGAACGCCGAAAGCGAAAGCGCGAAAGCCGCGAATGCCGCGATGATTTTTTTTAGTTTCATTTTTTATTTCCTTTTTTGTTTTTTTAATAAAAGCCGCCCGCGCGTTTTTTAAAACGGGAACGCGAGCTCGTCCGAAATTTTTTGCGCAACTTTCCCCGCGTTCTTTTCCGCGAGGGCGACCCACGCCTTCTCGTCGAAGCCGAGGTCGTCGCCGTAGATGTCGCAAAGCTCGCTGCGGGCGAACGCGCGAAGGTGCGCGTGCTGGTCGGAAAGATACCGCGCCAAAGCCGCCGCCCCGCGCGCGGAGCCGCACCGCGCCGCCGCCGACGCCACAAAGCTCTCGAGAATTCCGCCGTAAAGCCCGTAGCGCGCGCGCGACTGCTCGCGCGTGGATTTCCCTCCGATATTCGGGTCTTCAAGAAGCCGCTCGAAGCCCGCGGCGAAATCCGCCGACGGCCTGCGCTCGGCGTAGAAGCAAAGGCTGCCTATGCGGTTGTAGTTCGGCACGAGAACCAAGTCTATCCTGCCCGCGTAATAGGCGCTTTTCTTCGAGCGCACCGGCGCGCCGCCCGCCGAGGCGCGAGAGAGAATTTTTTTGACCGCCGCGTCCGAGGCGTCCGAGCCCGCCATCGCAAGAAAGGCGATGTCGCGGTTTACGTTCCAATACGGCGCGCGCCAGTCGCCGCGCCAGTAAAGCTCGAGATATTCCGAGCGGTCGCCCTCGGCGAGCTCGTCGGCGAAATTTTTCTCGAGGTCGAAAAGGATTTTGCTTTCGCCCGACCGGCTTCCGAACCACGACAGCGCGAGCGCAAGTTCGAGCGAGCGCGAGCGCGGGAACGTTTTTTCGAGCAAAGCTTTCATTTCGCCCTTGCCGCGCAGACACGCCCACAAAAGCGCGGAAAAATCGTTCCGCGCGAGCCGCTGGACAAGCTCGTTCGCGGACGGCTCCGAGCGGTCGCCGAAGTCGGGGGCGAAATATCCCAAGCCGCGCGAGCGCTTGGCAATCGCCGAAACGTCGAAGCCCTTTGTATGCCCGCCGAGTTTCGCCGCGGCGGCGGCGATGCGCCCCTCGACCTCGCCGAGAACCGCGACGTCGCCCGACATTCGCGTGAACTGGAACGCCTCGTGCGTCGCGGAAATCGCGCGCCCGCCGAGCAAAAGCCCGTCGACGTTTTTCGCCACGACACACCCGTAGGGAATGTCGACCGCGTAGCCGTGCGAGAAGTGCGGCAGGAGCATCGCGCACCGCGTGAACGCGCCCGTCGGATAGCTGTGGGGGTCGTAGTCGGTGTACGCCTGCGCGATGATGTCCGAACCTTTCAAGCCGCGCAAAGCCGCGCGCAAATCGAGGGTTTTCTCGCCCTCGGGGCGGCGCGAATCCCTCGGCGTAAGCTGCGGGTACGCGCCGAAAAACGCCGACTCGTAAAACGACAAAAGAATCGCCCGCTGAAAATCCGCGACGGAGCAGACGTCGACAATGCCGTAGTCGCCCCCCGCAAGGCGCGTCGGTTTCCCGATAGTCGCGGGGTTGCGCCTGTTCCACCTGCTGAAGTTTATCGGCACGCCCGACCTCGCCGAGCCCTGCCTGAACGGGACTTTCGCGAACGCCGCCAAGTCGGCGTCGCCGGTGCAGTCGACAGCGACTTTCGCGCGGGCGCGGAAAAGTCGCGAGCGCGCGCAAAAATACGCCGCCGAAAACGCGCCGCCGTCGGTCTGCGCGCCGCAGATTATCGCCCCGCGAACCGCGCCGCGCCCCGCGAGCTTTTTCGCGCAGACCGCGGCCTCCGACGAGCCCCCCGAAAATCCGAGAGCCTTCATCGCCGCGATGTCGCGCACCGACTGCTCGATGATCGGATTGCCGCGCACGCACCAATAAAAGCCGACGACCCCGCCGTTTGATTTCGTCCCGCCGAAATCGTTGAAATACTCCAAGCCGAGGGCGTCGGCGCCGCTTTGCGCCGCCGCGTCGAGAGCGAAAACGCCGCCCGTTCCGATCCCCGCCACGAGCACTTCGCAGGAAATTTCCGACGCGGCTTTCTCCGGAATTTCAAGGCGCGCCAATCCGAGCTTCGCGCCAAATTCCTCGACATTCTTTCCGATTTTCGGCGCGGGAATTTCGCCGCAAAACGAGAAAAATTTTTGCGGCTCGCCGATTTTCCGCGCGGCGGCAAGCGATGCCGCCCCCTCCCCCGAAGCGCGCAGCGCGGAAACGTCGGCGCACGAGCGGACGGGCTTTAAATTTTCCGCGACGAAAAACCCCTCGAGCTTCGGGGGATTTGCGGCGGGCGAATACTCATAAGAGCACGCGCGCGCGAACGAAAAATCTTTCGCCCCGCGCAAAGCCTCGGGAAGGGCTTTTTTGTTTTTTAAAATTTCCGCGCAAAGAAGCCGCGAGGCCTCCTCAAAGCCGCGCGCGCCCTCGGGGACGCGAACGCGCAAATATCCATGCCCGCCGCCCGCTCTGCCGCGCAAAAATTCGGCTTCGATTTTCCGCCCGCCGAGGTCGATTTCAAAATTTTTCGGGCAGCCGCTTTCGGCTCCGAAAAGCTCGAGAGAAAAATGGGCGTTCTTGGGCTTCGGCTCTTTTCCCGCGAGTGCGCAGGCGAGAGAGTTCCCTTCCGACGCGTCGATTATCGACGAACATTTTACCGCGAACGTTCCCTGCTTCGCCGCCAAAGCCGCGCCGCAAACGAGCGAGCTCGAATCGGCGAACACGCCGAAAACGTCGGTCATAAACATTATGTCGACGCCGTTTTTTACGAGCGTGCGCGCGAGGGATTTTTCCACGCTGCCCGCGAGAACCGCGACATTCCCGCCCTCGACAAACGCGCCGCGCTCGCCAGAAAGCCCCTTTTGCGATATCTCTTCTTTCTCGCCGTCGGGAAAGAAAATTTCCTTAAAGGCGCCGTCCCACGAGTCGAAGCCGCGCGGGTCGAGGGAAAGGTCGAACGTGTCGGCGAGCTCGCGCCCCGGGCACATTCCCCTCTCGGCGACCAAAACTTTAAGCCCCGAGCGCGCCGCTTTCAAAGCCGCAAAAGCCCCGCTTATCCCCGCCGACACGACGAGCAAATCGTAGCCGCCGCCCGACGCGGAAAGGTTTTTGGAAATTTCCTCGGCCGCGGCGCGGCGCGAAATTCCCGAGCCTATCACCGCGCCCCCGAACGCGAGAACGCCCGACGATATAAATTTTCTTCTTTTCATTTTCGGCAACTCCTTTCAGCCTGCGCTGCGTTAAAAAAAAACGCGCCGCTCCGCGTTGGCGGATACGGCGCGAAAAAGGCTATTTAAACGACGCCATTAGAAGCCCAAGTCAGCCCCTTTGTGAACGGCAACGCCGATGCGCTCGAGATGTTTCGTCCTGCCGTTGTACCAGAGCAGCCAATCCTTGCCGTTGAATATCGCGTAGGGCTTGTAGGTGGCGTCGGCGTCCCACGAGCCCGCCTCGGGCTGAATTATGGGGTTGCCCTTGTATCGTTCCCAGTTGTGGATTCCGTCCTTCGAGCGCGCCATGCAAATCCGCGCGGTCTTGACGTTCTCGAAGCCGATGTAGAACATGAGATAGTCGTTCTGGCGCTTGATGACTTGGCACGCGGTCACGCGCTCCTGCTCCCACGGGAATCTTTTGTCGGGAACGCAGACGGGGTTGCCCTCGTATTTTTTCCAGTTGACGCCGTCTTTGCTCGTCGCGTAGCCGATGGCGTTGGGCTCGTAGCTCTCGCCGCCCGAATACCACATCTTGAAGATTTTTTCCGACTCGTCCCAGATGACGTGCGGGCACATGACCGATTCGCCCTCCCACTTTTCGGTGGACTCCATTACGAACTGCTTGCGCATTTGCCAATGCTCGCCGTCTTTGCTTGTCGCGTAGCCGATGCGCGACTTCGCGGGCTTGTTTTCCTGACCCGTAAACCACATGTGGTAAACGCCGTCCTTATACAGAACTCCCGGGCGGTTCAGGCGGTAAGACCAGTCTCTAAATTTGTCGCTCGTCGGCAGAAGGACGGATTTTGGGGGCGTCCAGTTGAAGCCGTCCGCGCTGTAATGAACGGCGATCGTGCGGGGCGGGCGCCACGACGAAAACATCGTGTAGCCTTTGTCTGTTTTCAGCACGCAGATGTCGAAGATCGTGCCCAAATCGCCGCCGCCGAGGACGGGATTTTTTTCATACTTTACCCACGCGCCGCACGCGGCATCAGCATGCCGCTTGAGCGCGTTCTTGTGGTATTTCGTCAGCGCGTCCGCGTGAACCGACAGCGCAAGCATAAGCGCGAGCGCCGAAAACAATGTATTTTTTATGTTCATATTTTTCTCCTCAATTTGAAAAGATATTGCCCCCGCCCCGCGCGTTCTGCAACAAAAAAACGCCGCGCGGGCGCGCGAGGCTTATGTTGACAAAGCCGCGCAAGACTGCTTTATTTTCGCGAAAACCTTTGAAAGTGGCAGGAGACGTAAAGAACATTGCGAAAGTCGCGTTCGCGACGGTGGGCTCGAGAGTTCTCGGGCTCGTCCGCGATTCGGCGACGATGGCGTATCTGGGAATGGGCGCGGTGAGCGCCGCCTACACGTTCGCGTTCACGCTCCCGAATTTGTTCCGCAGGCTTCTCGGCGAGGGCGCGCTCACGTCGGCGCTTATTCCGGTGTTCTCGCAGTCGCTGAAAGCCGACGGCAGGGAAAAGGCGTTCGAGTTCCTCAACAAGGTTCTGACGCGCGGGGCGATCTTGACGGTTTTTCTCGCCGCCCTCGGAATGGCGGTCGCGTTCGGGGCGTCGCTTTTTCTCGAAAATTCCGAGGAGCGGTTTTTGCTCGGCGCCGATTTTTCAATCGTGCTGATGCCGTATCTCGCGCTGATCTGCCTCGCGGCGGCGTTCACCGCGGCGCTGAACGTTCTGGGCTCTTTCGGAATGCCGTCGATAACGCCCGCGATACACAACGGTTCGATAATCTGCGGGCTGTTCGCGGGGGCGTTTTTCTTCGGCGCGCGCGACGCGGTATCGATCGCGTATTGCATGTGCTTCGCGTGGCTTGTGGGAGGGATTTTCCAGCTGTGCATTCCCGCGTATTGGCTCTACCGCAAGGGCTGGCGGTTCTCGTTCGACCTGCGCCCCTGCCCCGCCCTCGGCGAGCTCTACGCGCTGTTTCTGCCCGCGCTGTTCGGCGCGGCGGTCTATCAGCTGAACGTGTTTGTCTCGAAAATGCTCGCGCTTTTGATAGACAATTCCGCGCTGCCCTCGCTCTATCTTTCGAGCAGAATTATCGAGCTTCCGCTCGGGGTTTTCACGCTCGCGGTCGCGACGGTGTATTTCCCGAAGCTCTCCAATCTGCGCTACGCCGAAACGAAAGCCGAGTATTCGCGCGAATACGCCAACGGCTTCGCGGCGACGCTGTGCATCGCAGTCCCCGCCGCGTTCGGGATAATCGCGACCGCGCCCGACATCATCTCGCTCCTTTTCCAATGGGGGCTTTTCAAGGCGGCGGATTCGGGCGTGTGCGCGCCGGTGCTCGTCGTAAGCGCGTTCGGGCTTCCGTTCTTCGCCGCGGCGACATTCGCAACGCGCGGCTTCCACTCGCACAAGGACACTCGCACGCCCGTTCGCGTCTCATACTGGGCGTTCGCGGCGAACTTCGTTCTATCGCTCGCGCTGATGAAGCCGTTCGGGGCGGTCGGGCTCGCGGCGGCGAACGTGGCGGCGGCGGCGCTGACGGCTGTTATGCTCGAGAGAAAAATCGGGGCTCTGCGCGGGGAATTTTCCGAGTGGGGCGAGATCGCGAAAATCGTCGCGGCGGCGGCTTTGATGGCGGGGTTTGTGGTTCTCATAAGGTGCGCGCTCGCCTCGGCGCTCGACGGCAAGGCGCTGTCGATAGCGGTGTGCGCGGGCGCGATTCCCGCGGGAGCGGCTTTTTATTTCGCGATTTTAAAATTGATACGATTTAAAAGGCTGGACAGCGTCGGACAGCTGTTAAGGAGGAAAAGATAAATGCCGCAAACTTCGCGCGAGCTTTTCAACGAGGCGATTCTCGGCAAGCAAACGAGCCGCCCGCCGATTTGGATTATGCGGCAGGCGGGGCGGTATCTGTCCGAATACCGCGCGCTCAAGGAAAAGTTCGGGTTTCTCGGAATCGTAAAAACGCCCGAGGCGGCTGTGGAAGCGGCTCTGCAGCCTATCCGCAGGTTCGGGTTCGACTGCGCGATTTTGTTTTCCGACATTCTCGCGGTCTCGGAAGCGCTCGGATTCCCGTACAAGTTCGCCGACGCGGGCGGAATTTTTCTGCCCGAAACCGCGGCGTCGGAGCGCGGCGTTGAAAAGGTCTGCGCGAACGCCAAGACGGTTTGCGAGCGGCTATCATACGTCGCGGAAAACGCGAAGCTGCTTCGGCGCGAGCTTCCCGACAACGCCGTAATCGGCTTTTGCGGCGCTCCTTGGACGCTCGCCGCATACATGGTTCAGGGCGGAAGCGCGGAGGGCTTTCCAAAGTTTCGCGAGTTCGCGGAAAAATCGCCCGCGCTTTTTGAAAAGCTCATGGACGCGCTCGCGGAGGCTCTCGCGCGGTATCTTGAAATGCAGGCCGATTGCGGCGTGGACGCCGCGCAGATTTTCGACTCGCACGCCTCGCTCGCCCCGCGCGGAAAATTTTGGCAGATGTCGGGGCGCTGGTCGCGCGCGATAATCGAGAAAATTTCAAAAAAAACAAAAGTTATTTATTTCGCGCCGAAGATGCCGGAAAGGCTGCAGGAGCTTGCGCCGCTCGGGGCGGACGCGTATTCGCTCGGTTCTGGAATAAAACTTTCGCAAGCCGCCGCCGCGCTTGGCGGCGCCGCGCTTCAGGGAAACCTCGACCCCGATTTTCTGTCAAACGCCGACCCCGAAACCGCCGCGGACGCCGCGCTTAAAATCGCGCGCGACATGCGCGGAAAGGGCGGGCATATCTTCAACCTCGGGCACGGGATAAAGCCCGACGCGAAAATCGAAAACGTCGAGGCCGTCTGCCATGCCGTAAAAAATTTTAAAGATGAAAACGCTTAAAGAGCTTATCGAAAAATACGAGACCGCGGGCCCGCGCTACACGTCGTACCCGACCGCGCCGCACTTCTCGCCGGACGCCGACAAGAAAAAGCTCGCCGCCCTCGCGCTCGGCGGAGAGGGAGCGGCGGCGTTTTACATGCACATTCCGTTTTGCAAAAGCCTGTGCTGGTTTTGCGGCTGCACGTCCGACGTGTGCCGCGACCAATCCCTCGCGGACAAATACCTGTCCCTTGTCGGGCGCGAGCTCGAGCTTTGGCGCGAGGCGGGCTTAAAGCGCAGGGAAATAAGGCAGCTCCACCTCGGCGGCGGAACGCCGAATTTTCTCGAGCCCGCGCAAATCGAAAGGCTCGGCGCCATCGTGCGAAAATATTTTTCGGTCTCGAATGAATGCGAATTTTCCGCCGAGTTCGACCCGCGCACGCTGACGAAAGAAAAGGTGGACGCGTTCGCCGCCATAGGCGTAAACCGCGCCTCCATCGGCATACAAGACACGAACCCCGAAGTGCAAAAGGCGATAAACAGAATCCAGCCGCAAGAGATGAACGAGGGCGCCGCGCGAATGCTAAGCAGCGCCGGCGTCTCCGAGCTCAACATAGACCTGATCTACGGCCTGCCGCTCCAGACGCCCGAGACGTTCGCAAAGACGCTTTCCGACGCGCTTTCGCTAAACCCCACGCGCGTTGCGCTCTTCGGGTACGCGCACGTTCCGTGGCTTAAGCCCGCGCAGAAAAACCTCGAAAAATATCCGATGCCCGCGCACGAAAAAAAGCTCGAGATATTTTTGCTGGCAAAAGATTTCTTTGAAAAAAACGGCTTCGAGTATGTCGGGCTCGACCACTTCGCCAAGCCGGACGACCCACTCATCGAGGCGCGCAAAAACGGAACTTTGCACCGCAACTTCCAAGGCTACACCACACACGCGGGGCTCGACAATTTCGCCGTCGGGCTGACTTCGATTTCGGAAACGAAAACATCTTACAGGCAAAATTTCAAAACCATGCCCGAGTATGAAGGCGCCCTCGCGCGCGGCTCCCTTCCGATAGAGCGCGGAATCGTCCTCGACGCCGACGACACCCTGCGCCGCGCAGTGATAATGGACGTGATGTGCGCGCTGAAAGTCGTCTACGGCAACTACGGGGTCGATTTCAAAAAAGTGTTCGCCCCCGCGATGCCGAAGCTCGAGGACATGGCGAAAGACCGCCTCGTGGAGCTTTTCCCCGACCGCTTCGAGGTTCTCCCCGAGGGAAGATTTTTCCTGCGCAACATCGCGATGCTTTTCGACGGAAGGCTCGCCAAGGGCGCGCAGAGATACTCCAAAACCGTTTAGCTCGCCAAGATGAAACTGTACCTCCTAAGACACGCGGCGGCGCGCGAAGCGTGGCCGGACCCCGACAGATCGCTCTCCGATTTCGGAATCGCGCAGGCGCAAAAACTCGCCGCGCTCGTCGATCCCGCGCACTTTGAAAACGTCGCACAGATATGGCACAGCCCATACACGCGCGCAGCTCAGACCGCGCAAATTTTCCGCGAAAACGCCGGGATAAGCGCGCCGTTTTCGGAGTGCCAATTCCTCACCCCCGAGAGCGACCCGCGCGACGCCGCGCGCATGATGGCGTCGCTCTCGTGCTTCGGCAAGGACCTCGTCGCGGTCTCGCACAACCCGTTTTTGGAAAGGCTCGCCGACCTGCTTCTCGAGGGCTCGGGGCGCGCGGGCAGAATAACGTTCGGCAACTGCACCCTCGCGGGGCTTTCGCTCGAATGCGAGCCCACGCCCGAGCGCGAGTTCGGCGAGTGGTCGCTCGAATTTCTCGTCTCGCCCAAATTGTCGCGCTTGTGAAAACGAGGAAAGCGCCGATATTATACTTGAAATAGGCGCGCGAACGCGCATTGTCGGTTTTTATGAAAGCCATAAAGTCAGACGAGGATTTCCTCTGGAAGCAAGTCTCGCGCGAAGCCGCCGAAATCGCGGCGAACGAGCCCGAGCTCGCGGCTCTTGTAAAAGCCGCCGTGCTCGACAGAACTTCGCTTTTCGACTGCGTGGCAGCGCGCATCTCGCGCAAGCTCGGCAAAAACGCGGTCTCCGCGGGAGACCTATACGCCATCTTCACCGAGGCGTTCGACGCCGACGCGAAAATTCGCGGGAACATCGTGGCCGACCTTCTCGCCGTCAAAGATCGCGATCCCGCCTGCACATCATACATCACCCCGATTCTTTACTACAAGGGCTTCCAATCGATAACCACGCACCGCGTCGCGCACAGGCTCTGGAACAGCGGCAGAAAGCATCTGGCGCAATATCTGCAAAGCCTCTCGAGCGAAATCTTCGGCGTCGACATCCACCCCGCCGCGAAGTTCGGCGGCGGCATAATGCTCGACCACGCCACGTCGTTCGTCGCGGGCGAAACGAGCGTCGTCGAGGACAACGTTTCGATCCTCCACGAAGTGACGCTCGGCGGCACCGGCAACGAAATCGGCGACCGCCACCCGAAAGTGAAATCGGGCGTGCTCATCGGCGCGGGCGCGAAGCTCATCGGCAACATCACGATCGGCGAATGCGCGAAAATCGGCGCGGGAAGCGTCGTTCTCGACGACGTCCCCGCGCACACGACCGTCGCGGGAGTCCCCGCAAAGCCCGTCGGCGCCTGCAAGGAAGACCTCCCCGCGACCGACATGAACCAGCGCGTATAAAAAAAATCCCCCGACTTTTCGCCGGGGTTTTTTATTGTTTTATGCCGATAAGGCTTTCGGGCTTTTTATTGTTTTATTCCGATAAAGCTTTCGGGCTTTACTATGTTTTTTTCGGCGGCGATTTCGGGTTTTATCTGTTTTAAAACGAAACCATAATCTGCCCGCCGAGAACGACGGCGTCGTCGATCGACGAGTCTCCGTTGGGGCTCAAGACATACTGCACTACGGGCTGAAGCGAGACAAACTCGTTAAGCTGCAAAAGATAGTTCACCTCGAAAACCGTCTCGCAATTCGACTGGCCCGAATTGTAGTTGCCGGTAAAAAATCCGCTCGTCCACGAGAGCAAAATCGCGTCGGACGGCCTGCATGGGACAAAGCCGTTGAGCTGCGCGCCCGCGTATGGCTGCCACGTGACGGAACTTGTGCTCTTCACCGGCGAAAACTGAAGCCCCGCCCAAACCACGATGTTGCGCGACGGGCAAAATCTGTCCGCCCATACGGTCTGCTGGCCCTGCGCGTAGAAGCCGTAGCCGTCGTCCTTGCTCTGCGCAGGATTGTCGAGCCTCGCCATTTTGTAGCCGTCGAAAAAATATCCGCCGACCATGTACTCGCCCGGCAGCCCGCCCATGAGCAGCGGCGACCACTTCGCCTGCGCCATGATCATGTAGCCGTCCGAGCCTCCGATGCCGAAGTCGGTGCCGTGCCAGTCGGAAGCGTTTATGTTCTGCGGAGCCTGAAACAGCCCGAGCGAAAACTCCATATTTTGAACCGTCCCGTAGCTCGCGACCGCGCCCCACGAGGCGAGCGTCTCCGACGTGTAGGGGGAGGCGAAGAAAATCGACTCGGGCGTCGCGTCGACCGCCCCGCCCGCGAGATACCCGAACACCGGCAGGCTCGCGAACGTGTCGGACATGCTGAGCCTGCCCGCTTTCGCCGTCAGAGTGTCGCCCCACGAGAGCTCGATTTTTTGCGAGCAGTACATCTCGTAAAACATCCAGCCGTCGGTGACGCTCGACTGCGAGATCGTGAAAAAATTTCCTATCTTGCCCGACAAGTCGCTGCCCGAATTGTACGCGCCCGAAATTCTCATCGACGCACCCTTTACCCCGAGGATTTTTTCAAAGTCGATGTCCGCGCCGAAAATCATTATGTGCGTGTAGTTCGTCCCCTGCGCCGCGCCGCCCGACGGGTTTGAAAAGATGTCGGCGTAATAGTCGAACGAGAGCGACACCCCCGTTTCGTTGTAAAGTTTTTCCTTCGCGTTCCAGACGCCGTTCGAGACATAGTCCAAGCCGAAATTTCCGTCCATGTATCCGCGCGCCCCGCAAGCGGAGGAAGCCCGCTTTTGGCAGGCTTCCTTTCCGTTCGCGGACGCGTCCGATTTTTTGCACGGCGGAGTTTTTCCGCCGCCGTCGGGCGAGGAGCAAGGCGCGGCGCACGGGGCGGGCGCTTTTGCGGGGCACTCGCCGCACTGCGCATCGAGCTTGCAGCCGCAGCACGGGCAGAACTTCGGGCACTTCGGCGCGGGGCACGGGGCGTTCCACGCTTTTTTCGATTTGCGTGGAGGCTGTTTTTCGAGCGCCTTTTTGCAGTTCGGGCAGCAGCACTTCGCCCACACCGCCCAGACGTAGGTGTCCTCGACAACCTCTGTCTGCGCGTCGGGCGCGGGCTGCGCGCACTGCGCGGATTGCTGGCATTGCGCGTTCTGGGCGCACTGCGTATTTTGCGCTGCCTGCGCGCACTGCGCATTTTGCGCGGGTTGCGTTTGCGCATTTTGCATTGTCTGCGCGCTCTGCGCGGGCTGCGCCGTTTGCGCGGTTTGCGCCGCGAGCGGCAGCGCCGCCGCCGCCGCAAGGCACGCCAATATAATTTTTGATATTTTCATAGTTTCTCCTTTTTTTAATCCCCGTCGGATTTCGGAAAAGCCGCGACATTAAGCCGACTTTCAAAAGGGGGGACAAAAAATCCCCCCGAAGCTCAATAGAACATTTCCACGCTCTCGATTTCGATTATCGCGGCCTCGCCGTGGCGCTTCGTCATCGGCGCGCGCGGTGCTTTCGCTTTCTTAGCCTGCGGAGCCGAAGAATCGCAGCAGCCCGATTCGCCGAGCGAACCCGACGCGATCATCGCCGCCGCCACGACGGCTATCACCGCGACGCACGCCGCCGCGACGCCTTCCATTTTCGTGAAAGCCCTCGCTCCGCGCTCCCTGCGCGCCCAGACGTAAACCGGAATACCGAGCGCGAGGAATATCACCGACATCAGCAGATACCCGAGCCCCGCCGCGTAAATCAGCCAGAGCGAGAACGCCGCGCCCGCGACGCCCGAGAAGAGCGCCCCGCGCATCGCGCCGCTTGTTTTCGCCTCGCCGCGCGCGGAGATCTTCCAGAGATACGCGGTGCTCGCCAGATACGCAGGCAGCACCATCACGCCGGTTATGCTCAGCATCGTGTTCCACGCGTTGTGCGAGAAATAGACCATGAGCATGGCGATCTGCATCAGAACGCTCGTAATCCACAGCGACGCCGACGGCGATCCGTTTCCGTTTTCCATGCCGAAAAATTTCGGGAACGTTCCGTCGCGCGCGGCGGCGTACGGGATCTCGGCGGTGATCATCGTCCACGCGAGCCAGCTCGCCAAGACGGCGACGATAAGCCCGATGTTCATAAGCCACGCGCCCCACGGCCCAACGACTTTCTCGAGAACGCCCGCGGTCGAGGGGTTGGGAACCGCCGCGAGCTCGCCCTGCGTCATGTATCCGAACGGGAGGACGGAAAGCAGCGCGAACACTACGAGCCCCGACGCGAAGCCGAGGATTGTCGCGCGCCCGACCGACTTTCCGTTCTTCGCCCTGCCCGAGAGCACGACCGCGCCCTCGATGCCGATGAACGCCCAGAGCGTCACGAGCATCGTGCTTTTAATCTGCCCCGAAATCGGGCCGAGATTTTTCTCGCCGGCGAGCGGCGTGTGCCCCCAGAAATCTCCCGAGAATTTGGAGAAGTCGAAGACATACGCCATCGCGGCGATGAACACCACAAGCGGCAAAATCTTGCAGACCGTCGCGACCGTGTTTATCGACGACGCCTGCCGCACGCCGCGCAGAACCGTAAAGTTGAAGGCCCAGATTAAAATCGAGCCTCCGACAATCGACCACAAATTGTTTCCGCCTTTGAAAACTCCGGGGAAGAAGTAGTCGAGCGAGTCCATCGTTATGACGGCGTAGCCCACGTTGCCGAAAATCTGGCAGAGCCAGTATCCCCACGCGATCGTGAAGCCCGCGTAGTTGCCGAAGCCGTCGCGGGCGTACATGTATATGCCCGCGGTGAGGTCGGGGCGCTCGGCGGAGAGAATCCTGAAGGTGTCGGCGATAAAAAATATCCCGAAGCCCGTGATTATCCACGCGGCGATGACCGCGCCCGCCGACGCGCCCGCCGCCATGTTCTGCGGCAGGCTGAAAATGCCGCCGCCGAGCATCGAGCCGAGCACGATCGCGGCGAGCCCGAACACTCCGAGCTTTCGCGCCGAATTTGCAGCGTTGTCATTCATGGCTCTATTTCTTAATCTCGACGGGGTCGGCGAACTCGAAGTTCAGGAACCCGAGAGCCGTCAGGCAGTATCCGAACGACTTTGTTATGTTCAGATAATTGTTGAAAATTTGAAATTCGCTGTGCTTCTTGACTCCGCGGATTTCGAGCTCGTGGTTGAGCGATTTGTTAAGCCACATCTCGCAGTGGGCGCGCGCGATGTCCGCGTCGATCCACGTGTCGAAGTACTCGACGTATTCCGCAGCCCAGCCGCCGACAAGCTCGCCCGCAGCGTCCATGCCCCAGCAGACCCCGACGCCCGTGGCGATCGCCTTGTGCTCTTCGCGCCTTGCGCCGTTGCCCGCGATTATCGTCTCGAGAACCGCGCCGTGCTTGAAATTCTTTTCGACCGCGCAGACCGGATAGATGCGCCCGAAAAGTTCCTTGGGCAAAACCGACGTGTACGGGACGATGTTGAAGTTTTCGATCTTCGCCTCGAGAAGCGCCGAATCGTAGCAGAACGTCTCGAAGGGCTGCGGCGGAATGCCGTCGTCGGACTCGCCCGCTCCGCCGGTGTGAAACGCCAATGTCGGATATCTTGTGCCTAATACCATATTTTTTATCTCCTGTTTTTTTCGTGAAGCCCCGCCGAGCCGCCTGCGCGGCGCCGCTATCGGCGCGGAGAGCGCGGGCAAAACCTCGCGCGGCGAAGCACGCCCGAAGTTATCGGCGCAACTTTGCGCGCGCTTAAATCGGCTTAAAAAAACAAAAAAAACGCCGAACAAAAAATCTTGCGCGCGGCCGCGCGCGCGAATAAAGTCGGGACGCAAATGGAAAATAAAAAGGCAATAGTAATCGGCGCGGGAATAAGCGGGCTGTCCGCCGCCCTGAAACTCAAGGACAGGGGCTTCGAGGTCGTCGTTCTCGAAAAAGCCCCGCGCGCCGGCGGCGTGATCGAAACATTCTCCGAAAACGGATTCAAGGCGGAGGGCGGATCGAACTCGGTCATGGTGCAGTCGCAAAGGACGCTCGACTTTCTCGACAGAATCGGCGCCAAGCCGAAAATGCAGCTCTCAAACCCCGTCGCGAAAAAAAGATTTTTCGCAAAAGGCGGAAAGCCCCGCGCGGTGCCGATGGGCCCGCTATCGCTGCTGGCAACCCCCCTGTTCTCGCCGCTCGGAAAGCTCAGGCTTCTGTGCGAGCCGTTCGTAAAAAGAATCCCAGACGACGACCCCAGCATGGCGCGCTTTGCGCAGTACCGCTTCGGCAAAGACGTCCTCGACTACGCGATAAACCCGTTCATGGCGGGCGTCTATGGAGGCGATCCCGAAAAGCTTTCGGCAAAGCACGCCTTTCCGCCGTTCTGGAATCTCGAGAGAAAATACGGCTCGGTGATCCGCGGAGCGATGAAATCCATGCGCGAAAAACGCGCCGCCGGAAACTTCTTTAAGCCGATGATGATTTCCTTCGAGGGCGGAATGCAGACGCTCACGGACTGCGCCGCAAGGGCGCTCGGCGACAGCCTCAAAACGAACGCGAAAATCATCTCGATAGATTTTGGCGGCTCGGGCTGGCAGGTGCAGTGGGCGAACAGCGACGAAGTCTGCGAAAATTACGACGCTCTGGTCGTCGCCGTCCCCGCGCCCGAAGTGGCGTCGCTCCCGATCGCTGGAAGCTTCGCGGCGAAGCTCGAATTTTTAAAGTCTATCGTCTATGCGCCGGTCGCGACCTACACCGCGGGATTCGCGCGCGAAAGCGTCGCGCACAAGCTCGACGGCTTCGGCGTGCTCACGCCCGCGAAAGAAAATCTTTCGATTCTCGGGTCGCTTTTCGTCTCGAGCATTTTCCCCGGCCGCGCCCCCGACGGCAGCGTCGCGCTGACAAACTATGTAGGCGGAATGAGGCGCCCCGAGCTCGCCGCGCTTGAGCTCGAAAAAATGCGCGCGATTGTTTTGGCGGATCTTTCAAAGCTCCTCGGCGCGAGGGGCGAGCCGACATTTGAAAAAATGTTTTTCCGCGAGCGCGCGATCCCGCAATACAACGTCGGATACGGCGAAATTCTCGACCAGATTTCCGATGTCGAGCGCGAGTTCCCGAACATCGCTTTCGTGGGCTCTTACAGGGGCGGCGTGGGAGTCAGCGCGTGCATCGAAAGCGCGCTGTCGGCGGCGGAAAAGCTCGCCGCGAAAGTTTCCGTATAAAGTGGAAGAGGTCTGCATATTGGCAAATTTCGGCGCGCCCGACTCGATGTCGGCGGGCGCCTCCGAAATCTTTTTGCGCGAATTTCTCTCCGACCCCTGCATAATCCCGCTGCCCAACCCGCTCCGATTTTTTATCGCGAAAAAAATCGCAAGGCGGCGCGCGCAAATCTACGCCGACAACCTGCGCGCTATCGCCATGGGCGGCGTCTCGCCGATTGTCGCGCACACCGACAGCCTCGCGAAAAAAATCGAAAAAATTTTGGGGATAAAAACTCTCGCGGCGTACAGGTACGGGAAGCGGTCAATCGCGCGGGCTGTGGAGTCCGCCCGCGCGGAGGGCGCGCGCAAGTTCGCGGTCTTGCCTATGTATCCGCAAAACTGCCCGCACACGACGGGCTCGATCGCGAGGGTTCTAAACAAAACAAAAAAATTTTCGGGCGAAAAATTTTCGCTTTCCCTCTCATACCACGACAACCCGCTCTACATCGGCGCCCTCGCGCGCAGGCTCTCTGGGGGTTGCGCGGAGGCGGTGATAGCGTCGTTCCACTCCGCCCCCGCGCGCGGGGCCCAAATCTACGAGCGCGAATGTTCGCGCACCGCGGAGCTTGTCTGCGAAAAGGCGGGCGTAAAAAATATGCTCCTCGGCTGGCAGTCGAAAACGGGCAAGGGCAAATGGCTCGAGCCCGAGACTATCGCCCTCGCGCGGAAATGCGCCTCGCGCGGGATAAAAAAAATAGCGGTATTTTGCCCGGGGTTTTCCGTCGATTGCACGGAGACCCTCGTAGAAATCGGGCGCGATCTGCGAAGCGACTTTTTATCGCGCGGCGGCGAAAGCCTTGAGCTCGCCCCGTGCCTCAACGATTCTGACGACCACGCCGAACTCTTCGCGGCACTTGCCAAGGAAATTTTATGACGTACATGCAAATTTTAAAACTTATGTTTTTAGCGGCGGCTCTGCTCTACGCCGCCTCGTGCGCCGCGCCGCTTTTTGGCGGCAACGCCGCGCGAAAGGCCGCGAGGGCGCGGATTCTCGGGGCGGCGGGCTTTGCGCTGCACACGCTCGCGCTGGGCGCGCGGTATCTGCCGAATTTGGAGTCGCCGGCGGGCTCGTCCTACGGGCTTGTGCTTTTCATCGCGTGGATTTTCGCCGCGATCGAGCTCGCGCTTCCGCTGCTTGTGAAAGACGCGCCGTTCTCGATGCTGCCCGCGTTCGCGCTGACTGTTCTGCCGCTCGCGTGCCCGGTATTCGCGCGCGCTTTCGGCGAGCAAAACGCGTCGGCGCCGAGTTTCGCGGCTTTGCACGGAATGCTCGCGGCGCTCTCGTACGCGGCGCTTGCCGCCTGCGCGACGTTCGCGGCGACATACCTTAAGCAGCGCGCGAGCCTGCGAAAAAAATCCCCGCTCGCGGGCGGCGAAAGGCTCGCGCCGCTTGAGATTCTCGAAAGGGGAACGTCGGCGTTCGCGGCGACGTCAATGCTCGCGATGCTCGCCTCGGCGATTGCGGGAATTTTCGCGGCGGGCAAGCTCGGCGACGCTTCGGCGCTCGCGATAAAATTCGCTGCGGGCTCGGCGGTGCTGGCGCTGCAAATCGCCCTTTGCGCGGCGTCGCTTTCGGGCGCCCTGCGCGGGGCGAAGCTCGCCAAGCTTTCCGTCGCGCTTTTCATTTTCGCGCTCGCCGCGCTAATTCCGATACAGCTTTACACTCCGATAAGATGAACCACGACAACCTCTCCGAAAAAGTGTCCGCGGCAATGCGCGGGAAAAATTATGTTCCGCGCACCGCGCACGAACTCGCGAAAATGCTCGGTCTCGGGCGCAGGGACGTTCTCAAGCTGAAGAACGTCCTCGCCGAAATGGCGCGCTCGGGCGCGGTCGCGAAAATCAAGGGGGACAAATACGCCCCGCCCTCCGACCTCGACCTCGTCTGCGGCACGATAACCTTCCGCGCAAGCGGGCGCGCGCAGATAAAAACCGACCTCGGCGACACCGTCGAAGTGCGCCAGAGCGACACCGCGACCGCCCTCAACGGCGACAAAGTTTTGGCGCGGCTCGTCCAGCCCGAGCGGCGGCGCGGAAAAAAACGGCGCGCGTGGGAAACCCCGCCCGCGGAAAAGCGCGCGAGGGTCGTGAGGATTTTGGAGCGCAAAAACGAGCGCGTCATCGGCACGCTCAGGCGCTCCTACAACTTCTGGCACGTCGTGCCCGACGACCCGAAATTTTTCTACGACGTGATCGTCGCCCCGCCCGAAAAGTCGGGGCTCGAGCCCGCGCCGAAAGAGAACGACAAAGTTTGCGTAAAGCTCAACGAGTGGACGCAGCGGCACATCAACCCCTCGGGCGAGATCGTCGAAAATTTCGGCGAGAGCAGAACGCCCATGGCGGAATACCGCGCGATACTCTCGAAGTACGACTTGTCGGAAACGTTCCCGCCGGAGGCCGCAGCCGAGGCGGAAAAAGCGCCAAAGCGCGTCGAAGCTGCGGACATTCGCGGCAGGCTCGACATTCGCGGCGTGTTCACGATCACAATCGACCCCGAGGACGCCAAAGATTTCGACGACGCCATTTCGCTCGAGCAGGACGCGGGCGGCGAGTGGGAAGTGGGCGTACACATCGCGGACGTCTCGCGCTATGTGAGGCCGCGCACCGCGCTCGACGCGGAGGCGGCCAAGCGCGGCAACTCGACGTATCTTGTCGGCACCGTAATTCCGATGCTTCCGTTCGAGCTTTCAAACGGGATTTGCTCGCTTGTCGAGAACGAGGACAGGCTCGTAAAAAGCGTCTTTATGAAGTTCGAAAAGTCGGGCGCGTGCAAGTCGGCGAGGTTCGCCAACGCCGTAATCCGAAGCGACAAAAGATTGAGCTACGAGCAGGCGCACGCCCTCATCACCGAGGACGACGACGAAAAAATCATCGCCGTGCGCCCGCCCGAAAACTACGAGACCGCGTTCAGCGGCAAGCCCCTTTCCGATCTTTCAAAAGGCGAGTTCGACGCCCTCAAGCGGAACGTGCGCCAGCTTTGGAAAATCGCCGAGACGCTCCGCAAAAAGAGAATGGCGGAGGGCAGCTTCGACCTCGAAATGCCCGAGTTTAAAATTTTCTGCGACGCCGAGGGCTACGCCGACAGAATCGAAAAAACCGACTACAACGAGAGCCACCAGCTCATCGAGGAATACATGCTCGCCGCGAACGAGGCCGTCGCGCGCGCGCTGTTCTCGAACCGCATTCCCTACATCTCGCGCGTGCACGACGACCCCGATCCCGAAAAGCTCAGCGAGCTGCGCGAGGAGCTCGCGACCTTCGGCATAAAATGCGGCGACCTCACTTCGCGCGCGGAAATCATAAAAGCCCTCGCGCAGATCGACGCGCACCCGCAGAGCTTTCTTTTAAAGACAAAATTTTTGCGCAGCATGAAGCGCGCCGAATACAGGGCGGAGCCCGACGGCCACTACGGGCTGAACAAGGTTTACTACGCGCACTTCACCTCGCCAATTCGCAGATACGCCGACCTCACCGTCCACCGAAATCTCGATTTTCTGATGAAGTCGACGCGGTGCGCCGGCGCGCCGAAGGGCAAGGTTGCGCCCGCGCCCAAGGACGTTCTCGACGGCGTCGCCGCGCACATCAGCGAAACAGAGCAAAACAGCGCGGACGCCGAGAGGGACTCGAAAAAAATAAAGCTTATGGAATTTTTCGAGCGCGCGATCGGAAGCGGGCAGTCGTTCGAGGCTGTGATAACGTCGGTCTCGAACCACGGGTTTTTCGTGGAGCTCACGCAGTCGATGGCGTTCGGGTTCGTGCACGCGCACTCGCTTAGCGACGACATCTACCGCCTCGACGCCGACGCGCGCGCGCTCAGGGGCAGAAGCACCGGCACAACCTACCGCGCGGGCGACAAAGTTTTCGTGCGCCCCGAATCGGTCGACAGGTTCAAGCGGCAGATAGATTTCAGCATCGCCGCGCCGAACGGCGAACGCTCCCAAAAGCAGCGCCGCAACCGCCCGAAGCGCCCAAGATAACTCTTGACCGCCCCGCGCGCCGCCGTATCATCGCTCTAATAAAAGGGGAGGTTTTTTTCGGGCGCGTCGCCCGCGAAAAAATTTTCCTTGGAGGTTTGACATGGGAAATTTTGAAAATTTTTTCGCGGCGTGCGCGCTTTCCGCCGCGGCTCTCGCGCTTTCGGGGTGCTTTGAAAAAAAGCAGGACGCCGAAACCGCCAAGTTCGACAACAGGGTTGAAGTCGCAAAGCCCGTCCAGAAAGACATCGAGATTTGGGACGAATACACCGCGAGAATCGAGGGCGAAAAATCCGTCGAAGTCCGCTCGCGCGTCGGCGGGTACCTCGAAAAAATCCGCTTCAGGGACGGCGACTTTGTCAAAGCGGGCGACATTCTTTTCGAGATCGACCCGCGCCCGTTCGAGGCGATGGTCGAGGCTTCGCAGGCGTCCGTTAACGAGACTCAGGCGCGAATAGAGCTCGCCGAAAACAACCTAAAGCGCGCCCGCGAGCTGTTCCGCGCAAACGCGATCTCGCGCGAGGTTCTCGAGACGAGAAAAAGCGAGCTCATGAGCGCGAAAGCCGTCCTCATGAGCGCGCAGGCGAAGCTAAAAGAAGCGATGCTCAACCTCGAATTCACAAAGACGCGCTCGCCGATCTCGGGCTATGTGAGCCGCCGCCTCGTCGACGAGGGCAACCTCATCGACGCGTCCACCACCCTGATGGCGACGGTCGTCTCGCGCGACGTCGTTTACGCGTATTTCGAAATAAGCGAGCGCGACATTATCCGCTACGCGCAGTCGCGCCTGTTCGACACAATCAACGCCGAAAAGCGGTCGGGCCCGCCCGTGAAGCTCAAGCTTCTCGACGAGGACGCGCCGTCGCACTCGGGCGTGCTAACTTACGTTGACAACACCTTGAGCGCGTCGTCGATCGAGCTTCGCGCCGACATCGACAACTCGCGCGGCAAGCTTTTCCCGGGAATGTTCGGGATTGTGAGCCTGCGCAGCGGCGAGCCCGTCAAGCGGCTTCTCCTGCCCGAGGCGGCGATAGGCACAGATCTCGTCGGGCGCTACGTGCTGGTGCTCGACAAGAACAACGTCTCGCAATACCGCAAGGTCAAGACGGGCGACACCGTCGGCAAGCTCCAGATCGTCCTCGAGGGAATTTCGCCCGACGACACCATAATCGTCAACGGCCTGCACAAGGCTTCCCCGGGCAGCAAGGTCACGCCCATAATGAAGAAGCTGGAAGAGTAAAATGAAATTCTCGCACTTCTTCATCGACAAGCCGATCTTCGCCGGGGTGATTTCGATAATAATCACCATCGCGGGGATTCTTTCGTATTTCAACCTGCCCGTCACGCGCTACCCGAACATCATGCCGACGACGATCGTCGTCTACGGAACGTACTCGGGCGCGTCGCCGGAGGTCATCATTAACACGACCGTCGCGCCGATCGAGCAGCAGCTCAACGGCGTCGAGGGAATGGTGTACATGTCGAGCATAGCGCGCCAAAACGGAAGCTGGGTGATAACCGTCACGTTCGAAAACGGCGTAAACCCCGACATCGCGCAGGTCATGGTGCAGAACAAGGTCACGCAGACGTCGTCGCGCCTGCCGCAGGAAGTTCGCGACCTTGGCGTAAACGTCAAGAAGCGCACCGCCGACCAAATCCTCTCGATAAACCTCTACTCGCCCGACGACTCGCGCGACAAAGTCTACCTTTCAAACTACGCGATAACGCAGATGCAGGACAGGCTCGCGCGCGTTTACGGCGTCAGCGAGTTCACCACATACGGGGCGAAGGAATACAGCATGCGCGTGTGGCTCAACCCCGACCGCCTCTCGGCTCTCGGGCTGACGCCCGCACAGGTGATCTCCGCGCTGCGCGAGCAGAACAAGCAGGTCGCGGCGGGCAGCCTCAACAAGCCTCCGCTCGAGACCGGCGCGGCGTACGAGCTTCTCATCAACGCGCAGGGCAGGCTCTCGACGGAAAAGGAATTCGGCGAAATCGTCGTAAAATATATGCCCGACGGCAGAATTATACATCTTCGCGACATCGCGCGGATAGAGCTCGGCGCCTACACCTACGAGAACGAGTCCCTGCTGAACATGAAGCCCGCGGTCTCGTTCGCGATGTACCAGCTGCCCGGGGCGAATTCCGTCGAGACGGTCGACAGGATCTTCAAGGAGCTCGACGACATAAAAAAGACTTTCCCGACGGGCGTCGACTACCAGATCGGCTACAACGCGACCGAGTATGTGCGCGAATCCATCTCGGCGGTGTACAGATCGATTATCGAGGCCGTTATTTTGGTCGTCATTGTGGTGCTCGTATTTTTGCGCAACTTGCGCGCGGCGGTTATCCCGCTTTTCGCGATTCCCGTCTCGCTCGTCGGGACGTTCGCGATGATGTATGTGGCTGGCTTCACGATAAACAACCTCACGCTTTTCGGGCTCGTGCTGGCGATTGGAATCGTCGTCGACGACGCGATTGTCGTCGTGGAAAACGTGGAGCGCAACATGGCGGAATGCTCCGACGCGAAAACCGCGGTGCGAAACGCGATGACGCAAATCCAGGGCGCGCTTATAGCGATCGTGCTCGTGCTGAGCGCGGCATTTATCCCGACGGCGTTCCTCGGAGGGATATCGGGGCAGTTCTACCGCCAGTTCGCGCTGACGATCGCCACAAGCACGATAATCTCCGGCCTCGTCTCGCTGACGCTCACCCCCGCGCTCTGCGCCCTGCTTCTCAAGCCCGAGGGCGCCGAAAAGCGCACAGCGTTGGCATTGGCGTGGAAATACACGCTCGGGCTTCCCATAGCGTGGTTCAACGCTCTCTTTAACTGGATTTCCGAAATCTACGGAAAGTCGATCCGCCACATCGTCAAGCTCTCTCCGCTTTTCATTTTGTTCTACGCCGCCATGATCTGGGCGACGGTCGAAATCTTCAAAGCAACTCCCCGCGGCTTCATTCCCAAGCAGGACTGCAGCTTTTTCAGCGCGCGCTTCGAGCTTCCGCAGGGCGCGTCGTTCGAGAGAACGTCCGAGGTCATGCACAAGGCGGGCAAGGCTCTCTACGGCATCGAGGGCGCGCAGCGCGTCTTCGCGATTATCGGCGACTACTACACCAACATCGGGCGCGCCTCGTTCAAGCTCACCGACCGCCACCAGCGCGACAAGGACGGCAACTCCCTCGAGGTCGTCATGGAAAGGGCGAAAAAAATAATCGACGCGAACATCATCGGCGCGAAAGTCAACTTCTACACGCCGGCGGTCGTCCCCGGAATGGCGAGCGGCGGAGACCTTAAATTTATGCTCCAAGACCGCGCGGGGCTCGGGCAAAACACCATCGAGCGCTACGCGAAGCTTCTCGTCGATGAAATCGAAAAGCTCCCGAGCGTCTCGAGCGCGTACACGACATTCAAGACCACAAACCCGCAGCTTTACATCGACATCGACCGCGAGCGCGCGCAAAAGCTCAACGTGCCTATAAGCTCGATTTTCACGACGATGCAATACAACCTCGGCTCGGTTTACGTGAACGACTTCAACATTCTCGGCAGGGTTTACCGCGTGATGGTGCAGGCGGAGAGCAACAGGCGAAAAGACATCTCCGACATCTACCGGCTGAAGATTCCAAACGCGCTCGGGCAAAACGTGCCGCTCGGGTCGGTCGCGAAGATAAGGCGGTATGTGGGCCCGAACAACCTCGTAAGATACAACCTTTACATGAGCGCCGAGGTTTACGCGAACGTCGCGCAAAGATACAGCACAGGCGAGGCCATGCGCGAAATCGAGAAGCTCGCCGAGCGGATTCTCCCGCAGGGCATGGGCATCGAGTGGACCGACATCGCCTACGAGGAAAAGAAAACGGGCGACTCGTCGATTTACATTTTCGCGATATGCGTGCTGTTCGTATTCCTTCTGTTGTCGGCTCTCTACGAAAGCTGGCTGCTGCCGCTGTCGGTAATTTTAATCGTGCCGGTCGTAATTTTGTTCGCGATGATCGGAATCAACCTGCGCGGGTTCAGCAACAACCTGATGGCGCAAATCGGGTTCGTCGCGCTGATAGGGCTCGCGTGCAAAAACGCGATATTGATTGTGGAGTTCGCCAAGCAGGGCGAGGACGAGGGCAAAGACTTGGTCACGGCGCTCGCGACGGCGTCGCAAAACAGGCTGCGCCCGATTATGATGACGTCGCTCGCGTTCATCTTCGGCGTCGTGCCGCTCGCTTTCGGGCAGGGCCCCGCGTGCGAGCTTCGACAGCCGCTCGGCACGTCGGTTATGTACGGAATGATCGGCGTCACCGCGATGGGCTGCCTTATGACCCCGGTGTTCTACTACGTGATCAGGCGGATATTCGGAAAGCCAAAACTTCCGCAAAAAATATAGCGCGCAAAGCTCCGAAGCGCAAAAGCCATCAAGCGATAAAACAACAAAAAAAGCCGCCACTATTGGCGGCTTTTTTGCGAAAAGATAAAAGGCACTACTTCGCCGCGACGATTATCGAAAGGCCGGCGAGGAACGAGACGAACATAAGCGCGAGCAGCGCGTTTGTCGTTTTCGACGCGCCCTTAAACTCTTTCCACACGAACACGCCCCAGACCGCGGAGACCATCGTCGCGCCCTGCCCGAGACCCCACGAAAGCGAAACGCCCGCGAGCGTCGCCGACAGGAAGTTCAGGCTCGTGCCGAGGCACCAAATCGAGCCGCCGAGAATGCCGACCGCGTGAAGCTTGGGCGTTCCCTTTTTGAAGTAGTCGAGAAGCCCGACTTTTTCGCCCTGCACCGGAAAGCGCATAATCAGCGTGTCGAACACGAAGTTCGAGAGGAAAATTCCGAGCGCGAAAAGAACCATGACGGTGTAGGAGCTCATCTTGCCGTCCTCGACGATGAGAGCGCCTGTGTTGGGGTCGGTGCCGAACATCGCGGCAGCGACAAAGCTGTAGAAAAGCCCCATGAGCGCGCCCGCCAAGATCGAGAAAAATACGCCCTTTGCGACCGACTTTTTCTCCGAGCCGCCGCCCTTGACCGCAAACGCCACAGCGTTTAGCAAAATCGCCAAGACAACGAGCCCCACGCCCGCGCCCAAAAGCAGCGGATCGCACTCGCCTTCCTTGTAGTTTTGCACGACGCCTATTACAAGCGCCAAGCCCACGCCGATCGGGAACGCGACCGCGAGACCCGCGATGTCGATCGCGATGACGAGCATCAAATTCGAGAGGTTGAACACCGCCCCTCCGATTATCGCCGAGCGGATAAGGTCGGGCTTGCCCTGCATGAGGTCGTCGATAAAGCCCCTGCCGGTGTCGCCGCAGCTGCCGAAGGTGAACGCCATCAGCAGCGAGAACAGGAGAATCCCGATTACGTAGTCCCAATAAAAGAGCTGGAATTTCCATTCCTTGCTCGCGAGCTTCTGGGTGTTGCCCCATGAACCCCAACAAATCATGGTGACGACGCACATCGCCACCGCTATCGGATATGAAGTAATTGTTACCATAAGTTTTCCTTTACGCCAAAATTGAAGAAACGCTTTTCCAAAAAGTCAATAGCATACTGGCGTTTTCAAAAATTTTCAAAAAAAAGCCGCAGACATAAAATGCCCGCGGCTGTGTTTGCGAAAGCTGCGTCCCGTTAGAAAGTGGGTCGGCAAATCACGGTGTCGCCCGCGGCGACTACGAAGTCCTCTCCCGCCGACCAGTTCTGGTCGTTGAGGAGAACCTTGAACGCGACATTGCCGCAGGGAACGAGCTGTTCCCAGAGCCATTCGTCTTCGCCGACGTTCTGCATGGGCACGCCCTTGTCCCAATCGAGGCTTCCGCCGAGTCCGCGAATGAAGAGCTGGTTGCCCCAGCCCGCGTCTATCTTGGCGATGACCCTCGTGAGTTTCGCTTTGCAAGCGCACGATTTCGCCGCGGGTTTTTTGGCGGCTTTAGGGGCGCTCTTTTTTGCGGCGGCTTTCTTGGCGGGTTTCTTTTCCGCGGTCGCCGCAGTTGCTGTTTTCTTGGGTCTTGGCATTTTGTTATCCTTTCTTGCGGGCGGGTATACACGCCCAGTTATAAAATCTCGCACTTTAAAATTTCATTGCAAGCGTTTTTTTTCGCTTTTTATCGTAAAATCGGCAACCCCGATTAAACGGCGCGCCGCGAAAAAAAACAAAAAAAGACGCGCCCAAATGCGGAAATCCGCGGGGGGCGCGCCTTAAAAAATTATCTATTCTCGTCGGAGATGTTTTTCTCCTGCTCGCGGATTTTTTCGCTGATGACGGACGCCGCGCTTATTGCGCCAAAGGTCTGCTCCAAGCGGGCTGAGATGTTCTTTAGCTTGGAGTCGTCAGCCTTTTCGGAGGGCGGGGTGAATTTGACAAGCTCGAAGATGTACGCCTTGTCGCCATAGGTCTTTACGCCCGAGACCGCGCCCGCCTTGAGCGTCGGGAGCGTGGAAACCGCCACCGAATACGCGCCGAGGACGGAGTCGGAAGCCTTGCTCGGCGCCGAGAACACAAAGTTTTTAACGTGCTCGACAGTCGCGCCGCCCGCTCTCGCCGCGTCCGCGAACGAGCCCTTGTCGGCGACCGCCTTCGCGAGCGTCTTTGCCAAATTTTGAGCCTTTTCGTTAAAGAGCTTCGACTTTTCGGCGGCGACGTAGTTGGCCAAAACTTTTTCCTTTACGTCGGCAAACTTGGGCAGATACGAGGCGAGCTTTTCCGAAAGGAACGCGATCCACACGCCGTCGCCCGCTGGAATGGGGTCGGTGTAAAAGCGGTTGTCGTCGAGCTTCATGCCCTCCACCGCGACCTGCGTGGGAATGTCCTTGGGCAGGGAGGCGTCGGTCGAGCGCATCGGCGCGCTTTTCTTGAGCTGGACTTTCGCCTCGGAGAGGATTTTCGCAAGCTCCGGCGAGCCTTTTTTCGCCTCGGCGTCGTAAACTTTCAAGACGAGCTCTTCGGCAGCCTGCGTGGCCTTTACGAGCGCGCCCTGCGCGACGACATCGGCTTTCACCGCGTCTTTGACGTCGGCGAGCTTGGGCTCGACGGTCTTGCCGTCCTTGACAGTCGCGTATTTCGACGCGTTCGCCGCGAAGTATGCCGAGATTTCGGTGTCGGTCGGCGAGACCGATTTCGCGAAGCTTGCCGAGGGCATAAACACGGTCTCGAGCACGACGCCCTCGCCCACGCGGTATGCCTCGATATTGTCCTTAAAATATTTTTCGAGCGTCTGGTCGGAGGGTTTTATCTCGGGCTTGAAAGCTTCGGAGGAGAGGGTTGCCATATTGAAATCCCACGAGCCGTACATGTCGGCGTATTCGCGCTCGATTTCAAACTTGGGCATATATCCGGGCCCGCCAAGGAGCCCCGCGACTTTCGCCACAAGCGCGTTTTCGGAGAGCACTTCCGAGAGATACGCCTCGGTCATTCTGCCCGAAGCGAGGCGCGAATCGACGAACTTCTTGAAAATTTCGGGGCTGTATTTGCCGTCGGCGCCCGCGAAAAGAGGCGACTTTTGTATATACGCGTTGAGCTCGTCCTGCGATACCTGCGTGATGCCGAGCTTGTCGGCGAGGCTGCGAAGATACGCCTGCCTTAGCATAACCTGCGTGAACTGCTCCTGAGTGCGCGGCTGCTGGCCGTCGAGGATCATCTCGAAATAGGCGGCGTTCTGGAGCCTTGCCACGACAGCCTCGTTTGAGAGGTCGAAGCCGTAGAACTCTTTGTTCTTTCTCTCGCCGAACGAGCTGCGGCTGTCGCCGAAGAAGGGCACGGAGCCAATCGTAAAGACGAACGCAATGACTATCGCAACCAGCAAAACGCTGAATACCGATTTATGGTGTTTCTGGAGAACTGTTTGGATCCAAGTAATCATACTTCAACTTTTTTAAAGACGCGAATGTTAGGCGAAAAACGCGCCGTGTCAACATTTGTTCGGCGCGCAAAATCAGATTTTTTCAAAGACGTCGATGCGCGCGGGCGGAATGTTCATCGCCGTAAACGTCCGCCCCAAGTGGCGCATTTTGGAAAAGCCCAGAACCTCGGGCTTGCGCGCGAGGCTGTATGTGAACTGCGCAAACCTGCCGCCTTGGGGCAGCGCCGCCTCGACCTCGGAGATTATCCCGCGCACGACTTCGCCGGGCAGGCTCACGAGCGGCAGACCCGAAACTATCGCCGAGATTTTTTCCGCGTCGCTTCCCAAAAGCCCGCGTATGTTTTCCGCGCTCCCGTTTACGACGCGCGCCGACGGAAATTTTTCGCGCAAAATCGAGCAAAGCTTCGGGTCGAACTCTATGCAATAAAGGCGGCACTTGTCGGCGTATCCCGCGCGGACGAGCTCCGCGGTTATCGCGCCCGTGCCCGACCCGAGCTCCACGACCACCCCGCACTTTTCGGGCGGCGCGGCGACAGCCTCGACCATCTTGCGGGCGAGAAAGCGCGAACTCGGGCACACCGCGCCCGTCCTGCGCGGCGAGACCGCATACTTGCAAAGCATTACCGCCGTATCCCAAATGCCCATATAAAAAAACTATTACGACTGGTAGATATCGTGCAGGCGCAGCAGCCCGAGGAATTCCCCGCCCTCGCCCACGACCGGCAGAACCGATATTTTCGACTTGCGCGCCTCCATGAGCTCGACCGCCCTGCCGAGCGACGCGTCGGGCGCGACGCACACGGGCGACTTCGTCATGATGTCCGCGCAGGTCGGCTCGTCGAGGTTTTCGACAGTGCGAAGCATTCGCCTTAAGTCGCCGTCGGTGACAATTCCTATCATCTTGCCCGACCCGTCAACCACGCACGCGGCGCCAAGCGGCTTTTCGGTCATCTCGATAACGACCTTGCGGACAGTCGTCGATTCGCGCGCGATGGCGCACTCCTTTGCGGGGTGCATGACGTCGCCCACTTTTAACAGAAGATTTCTGCCGAGCTGCCCCGCGGGGTGGAACCTCGCGAAGTCCTCCTTGGAGAAGCCGCGCGCTTTCATCAGCGCGCACGCGAGAGCGTCGCCCATCGCCATGGCGAGGGTCGTCGAGTTCGTCGGCACGATGCCGAGCGGATCCGCCTCGCCATGCGAGGAAACGTCGAGAACGATGTCGCTCTCGCGCCCCATGGGGGAATCGACATTGCCCACGAGCGCGATTATCGTGGAGTTGAAATTTTTTAAAATCGGGATAAGCCGCAGGCACTCGACAGTCGCGCCGCTGTTCGAGATGAGAATGGTGGGGTCTCCCGGCTCGTAAACGCCGAGGTCGCCATGGACGGCGTCGCACGCGTGCATGAAAACGGCGGGCGTTCCGGTGCTCGAGAGGGTCGCGGTTATCTTCTGCCCGACAAGCCCGGACTTGCCGACGCCGCAGACGAGCAGCTTTCCCTTGTGCGACAAAATCGTTTCCACCGCGCGGGCGAAGTTGGAGTCGAGCTTGTCAACCGCCGCGAGTATCGAGTTCGCCTCGCATTTCAGCGCGGCCTTTGCCAAAGACAAAATTTCGGACTGTTCCATAAATCAAACGCTCTTTTTCAAAAATTCCTCCGCCGCGGCGAGGTCGTCGGGGGTGTCGATGCCGATCGAGACGTAGTCGGTCTCGACGATGTCGAACTTGTATCCCGCCGCGATAAAGCGCAGCTGCTCGAGCATTTCGCACTTTTCCATTTTGCTGACGGGAAGCGACGCGTAGCGAGCGATGGATTTTGCCGAATAGCCGTAGATGCCGATGTGCCGCCAATAGTCGCAGCGCTTGAGCCATTCGCCCGCGTTGGGCTCGCCCCTGACATACGGCAGCGGCGAGCGGCTGAAATACGCCGACGCGCCCGAATTGTCGCGCAGCACTTTCACCACGTTCGGGTTTAACAGCGTCTGCGCGTCGGTTATCTTCGAGACCGCCGTGACAAGCTCGGCGTTGCGGTCGCGCCGCGCGGCGATTATCGAATCAATCAGCTTCGGCGAAATAAAAGGCTCGTCGCCCTGGACGTTCACGACGAAGTCGGCGTCGATCTCGCCGAACGCCTCGATAATCCGCTCGGTGCCCGATGCGCATTTCGAGGAGGTCTCAATCGCGGGGGCGTTTATGGTGTCGGCGAATTCGAGAATCTCGGGGCTGTCGGTGAGGATCACAATCTTTTCCGCGAGCTCGCACTTCAGGCAGTTTTCATACACGCGCTGGAGCACCGCCTTGCCGCCGAGCAGCGCGAGCGGCTTTCCCGGAAAGCGCGAAGACCCCATTCTTGCAGGGATCGCTATCGCCGCGCCGAGGAGCATCGCCGCGCGGAGAGGATCGTTGCGCTTATCGACGTCTTTCCAGAAATCTATCGTCTCCTGATATTCCGAAACGGGCTCTTCAAAGTAGTTTTTATATACCGCGAAAATTCCGACGATCAAGCACAGCACGCCGATCAGGCGGAAAAACAGCCTGTATTGCCGCTTGTTGAACCCGAAAAATTTCAGCTTCGACGAATCGTAGCGTTCGTCGTATGCTTCGGCTGTGCGCAAGAGGAAAATCATTGCGACAAAAATCGGTATCACAAACGTGCAAATCTCGAAGATTGCTTTGAGTGCTATTATCATTTGTCTTTTCTGCTTTCGATATTCGGGCAGCGCCGCCGCCGACACTGCCCCGATTTTCATTTTTTGAGAAAAATCCAAACCTAAAATCGGCTTGCCGTCAATTTTTTTATGATATTTTCAAGCGCAGCGCCCATTCCCTCCCCTCGCCCCGCGCGGACGCGCGCAAAAAAATATTTGACTAAATTCTGGCGCGCGGTTTTTATTTTGGTGCTCTGCGGAAAAGCGGAAAAAATCGCCCGCCCGCGCAAAAGCATCAACCAAAAAAATTATGTTCGACAGAAGACAATTCCTCAAAAATTCCGCGCTCCTCGGAAGCGCGGCTATGTTTACGGGCGGCGCGGCTCGCGCGGCCGACAAAATCTGCAAAAACGGCAAGCTGCGCGTCGCGGCTGTCGGCGTGGGCGGCAGGGGCAGGGCGATTATCGACGCCTTCAGAAACGCCCCCGAAGTAAAACTGGTCGCCTTCTGCGATGTTGACGACTCCCGCGCGGCGCAGACCTACAAGGAATTCCCCGCCGTCCCGCGCTTCCGCGACTACCGCGTCATGCTCGACAAAATGGACAAGGCTATCGACGCGGTTGCAATCGCCACCCCCGACCACATGCACTACCCGATCGCCGCGTGGGCGATGTCGAAAGGCAAGCACGTCTATTGCGAAAAGCCGCTGGCGCGCACCGTCTGGGAAACGCGCGAAATGCGCAGGCTCGCCAATAAATACGGCGTCATAACCCAAATGGGCAACCAAGGCCACACCAACGAGGGCTGGAGGCTCATCAAGGAATGGTACGACGCCGGAATCATCGGCGACATCGAAGACATCTACATCTGGACGAACCGCCCGATTTGGCCGCAGGGCGACCTCGCCGTCCCGCCCGCGCAGCCCGTGCCCTCGACGCTCGACTACAAGCTTTGGCTCGGCGTCGCGCCCTACCAGCCCTACAACAAGGCGATGCTTCCGTTCAACTGGAGAGGCTTGCGCAACTTCGGAACGGGAGCGGCGGGCGACATGGCCTGCCACTTCCTCGACGTCCCCTACTCGGCCCTCGACCTCGGCTACCCTGAATCGGTCGTCGGCGAATCGTCGCCGTTCAACGCCTACAGCTGGCCGAAAGAGGCGTCGTCGGTCTATACATTCGCGAGCATGCGCGGGATAAACCGCCGCACGCCCTTCGGCTACGACCCGCAGATCAAGCTGCACTGGTACGACGGCGGCAGAAAGCCCAAAGAAGTAAAGCGCGTGGAAAAATCGTTCCTCGAAGATCCGCGCAACAACAACGCCACGTTCATCGTCGGCACGAAAGAAACCGTTTACACCAACGAATACGGCCAGAACACGAGGATTTGGCCGCCCGCGAGAATGAAAGAGCTTCTCAAGAGCAACGCGCTTCCCAAGCCCACAATCAAGCGCTCGATAACCCCGGGCAATCCGCACATGGAATGGGCGAAGCACTGCCTCGAGGGCAAGCAGCCGCCCGCCAACTTCAACTACGCCGCCCCCTTCACGGAGATGGCGCTGCTTGGAATGGCGGCAATCTGCGAGCCGAAGTTCCCGCTCGCATACGACCCGAAAACGATGTCGTTCATCAACTGGCCCGACGCGGACAAACACCTGTCCTCGCTCTACGCCTACAACAAGGAATTCCTCCCCGAAGAGCCCTAGTTCTTCGATTTTATGAGCAAAAATTCCAGCTCGCCTTCGACCCGCCAAAGGTATCGCTCATCAGCCGACCTGACGCGGACAAATATCGCTCCCAACTCTGCGTCTGCGACAAAGAATTCCTCGCTGAAAAAGCGCCATTCATAAAAAAACTTTTTTAGTTTTGAAGGAATTTAACAAAGCCCGCTTATCGGCGGGCTTTTTTGTTGACTTTTTCTGAAGCGAGCGCGATTTTTAAACCGACTTCGGGAGTATTGCCGGCGTTTGCGAAGCTATCTTTTCAAAAATGCCGCGCGATAGTTTTTCGTAAAACAAAAAAGGAATTATAAATATTATGACAGACAGAAGAAGTTTCTTAAAATCCGCGGCGGCGGCGGGCGGTTTCGCCTTTCTGCCCTCGTGGAGTTTCGGCAGGGAATTCGGGCCCAACGACAGGCTCAACGTTGCGCTCATCGGCGTCGGCGGGATAGGAGGGTACGCCATTAATTCGCTCATTCCCGACAAGCGCGTGAAGATTGTCGCACTCTGCGATGTTGACGACGACCGCGCCGCCAAAAACTATAAAAAATTTCCCGACATTATCCGCAAATTCCGCGACTACCGCGTAATGTTCGACAAAATGGGCAAGCAGATCGACGCTGTCGTGATCTCCACGCCCGACCACATGCACTACCCGATCGCCGCATGGGCGATCGCCAACGGCAAGCACGTGTTCTGCCAGAAGCCGCTCACCCGCACAATCTGGGAAGCCAACGACCTTAAAAAACGCGCGAAAGAAGCGGGCGTGATCACGCAGATGGGCAACCAAGGCCACACAAAAGAAGGCTGGAGGCTCATCAAGGAATGGTACGACGCCGGCATTATCGGCGAAATCGAGGACATCTACATTTGGACAAACCGCCCGATATGGCCGCAAGGCGACCTCAAAATGCCGAGAGAAAAACCCGTGCCCCCGACGCTCGACTACAACTGCTGGCTCGGCGTCGCGCCCTATCAGCCCTACAATCCGAAGGTGCTTCCTTTCAACTGGCGCGGTCTGCGTAACTACGGAACGGGCGCTGCCGGCGACATGGCGTGCCACTTCCTCGACGTCCCCTACTCGGCGTTCGACCTCGGCTATCCCTACAAGGTAATCGGCGAATCCACTCCGTTCAACGACTACAGCTGGCCGAAAGAGGCGTCGTCTGTGATGACATTCCTCAACAAGAGGGGCGTAAACGGCAGGATCAAGCTGCACTGGTACGACGGCGGCAGAAAGCCCAAGGAAATCAAGCGCGTTGATAAATCCTATCTCGACGACCCGCGCAACAACAACGCGACATTCATCGTCGGCACAAAGGAGACGGTTTTCACCAACGAGTACGGCGAGAACACGAGGATTTGGCCGCCCGCGAGAATGAAAGAGCTTCTCAAGAGCAACGCGCTTCCCAAGCCAACCATCAAGCGCTCCGAGTTCCCGAACAACCCGTTCAGCGAATGGGCGAAGGCGTGCCTCGAAGGCAAACAGCCGCCCGCGAATTTCGACTACGCCGCGCCGTTCACAGAAATGGCTCTGCTTGGAATGATCGCGCTGTGTGTGCCGAACACCGAGCTAAAATATATGCCCTCGAAGATGTCCTTCCTCGGCTGTCCTGAGGCGGACAAGTACGTCCGTTCCCTCTACGACTACCGCTCCGAATTCCTACCTTCGAAGATTAGTCTGTTTTAGCAGGCTAGCAGCCTGCACGGCATTGTGGGGGCTTACGCCCCCAAGAACCGATTTTGCTCCCGCAAAATTTTCGGTTCTTCCCCTGTAATTTATCCGAACGTTCTTCAGCTGTCCGCACGCCCTACAAAAAAAATACTGCGCGGGCGTTGCCCGCGCTGTGAAATTAAAAAACACGGGAGCTGTTTCCTGCTTTTTCTTCGCGCGCGAGCGAAGCAATGCGCGCTGTGAAATCTCAGCATGCCGAGCATACCTAAAAGACCATTCGACCGCTCCCCGCACACTGCTTCAGCTCCCCGCGCAAAACTTCCCTCCCGCGCCCATCTACATCAAAAAAATAGAACTGCGCCCCTGCGTAGCGGCGCGTTCTATTTTTTTCTCGCGCGCAAAGCGCGCTGTAATTTTCCACTTTAAGCCGAAAGCAAGTTTAAAAAGCTTCGTGCGCGGGCGGGTGGAACGCCCGCCCGCGCTGACTAGGCGCGTCAAAATGCCCCTAGTACGAGTATTTGGGCGGAATGGCGCAGGGAGCATACCCACGTATGTGACCAAGCACATTCCGCCCAAAGCGGAGTAATAGGGGTGCTTTCACGCGCCCCCTCCCGAAGGGGGGTGTCTTTTTTGAATATGGGTGTCTTTTATTTTTTTTGCCGATTGGGGGATTTTTTTGTATGATTTCATTTGATGAAATTTTTATTTGGAATTGACATTGGCGGGACAAAGACCGCCGTATCGCTCTCGAAAGCCGACGAGTCCTCGGTAGAGATTGTCGCGAAGGCTGCCTTTGATTCCGTTCAGGAGCCGAACCTCGCGCTCGAAAAAATCGCCGAAGCCGCCGAGGCTCTCGCGTTGAAAAACTCCGCGAAGCTTTCCGATTTTTCCGCAATAGGCATAAGCTGCGGCGGAATCGTCGACTCGGCGCGCGGGGTCGTGGTGACGACTCCCGTTCTCCCGCTCTGGCAAAACGTCGAGGCGGGGAAATTCCTCTCGCGGCGGCTTCGCCTGCCCGCGTTTATCCTCAACGACGCCAACGCGTGCGCCGTCGCCGAGTGGAAATACGGCGCGGGCGCTGGCTGCAAAAATATGGTTTTCCTGACCTGCGGCACGGGCATTGGCGCGGGCATAATTTTAAACGGCGCGATCGTCGAGGGCGCGGGCGGCTCGGCGGGCGAGTTCGGGCATATCCGCTCCGAGCCTTTCGGGCCCGCGGGCTGCGGAAAGTCGGGCTCGCTCGAGGGCTTCTGCTCCGGAACGGGGATCGCGTCCCTCGCGAAGACAAGAGCCCTCGAGCTTTTCCAGTCGGGCAAAAAATGCGCGTTCTGCGCGGGCGCGGAAAGCCTCGAAAACATTTCCGCAAAATCCGTCGCCGACGCCGCCAACGCTGGCGACCCCGCCGCCATCGAAGTCTACGAGACCGCGGGCGAACACCTCGGGCGCGGAATCGCGATTTTAATCGACCTGCTCAATCCCGAAGTCGTGTCGATCGGCAGCGTGTTCGCGCGCGCCGAGAACCTGCTGCGCCCCGCCATGGAGCGCGCAATCGCGCGCGAGGCTATGACCTACCCGCGCTCGCTATGCGCCGTCGTGCCCGCGAAGCTCGGCGAAAAGGTCGGCGACATCGCCGCCGCGTGCGCGGCTCTCGACGGCATGGAAAATTTTTCAAAAATCTCATAATATGAAAATATCCTATAAATTGATAATAGCGGCGGCGGCGCTTTCCGCGCTTTTCGGGTGCGGGACGCTCTCCGGCTCCGCGCAAAACAAACCCGCGCACAGGAAGATCGCGCTCCAGTGCTACACGTTCAGGGAGTTCACCCTCGAGGAGACTCTCGAAAAGGTGAAAGACCTCGGCTTCGACGCGCTCGAGGGCACTCCCGCGCAAAAGATAAGCGCCTCGCGCCCCGTCAAAATCGCGCCCGGCATGTCCGCCGAGGACAAGGCCGCCCTCAAGGCGCTGCTCGCGAAATACAATTTGAAGTTCGCAAGCTACGGCGTCGTTCAGGCGAAGACGGAAGCCGACGTCGTCAAATACTGCAAGTTCGCGAAGGAGTTCGGCATCGGCGCGATTTTGACCGAGGCGCCCGTCTCGACGTTCAAATATTGGGAGAAGCACGGCAGGGCGTTCGGCGTAAAAATGTATCTGCACAACCACGCGGACACCTCGCAAAACCAGTACTTCGATCCGGAGGTCGTGCGGCATTTTGTCTCGCGCTGCGAGTTCGTCAAGGCGAACCCCGACAACGGGCATTGGTCGCGCTCGGGCATCGACAGCGTGGAGGGCTTCAAAATTTTGAAGGGGCAGATAGGCTCGATACACCTGAAGGACCAGCGCAAGTTCGGCGAGCCCGAGAACAATCCCGTCCCCTACGGCGAGGGCGGCTTGCGGCTGAAGGAAGTTCTCGCCGAGCTCGACAGGCAGGGCTACGACGGATACTTTGTAATCGAGTACGAGACCGACTGGAGCAACCCGCTTCCCGCGGTTAAAAAATGCGTCGAATTTTTGAGGAACAACTAAAATGAAAGACTACACAAAATTCATAAACTCGTATCTGGCGCGCTTCGCCGAGACGCTCTCGAAAATCGACAAGGCGCAAATCAACGCCTTCATCAACGCGCTCGAGGACGCCCGCGCGCGGGGGGCGCAGATCTTCACGATGGGCAACGGCGGGAGCGCCTCGACCGCCTCGCACTTCGTCTGCGACTTCAACAAGGGCTTAAGCTACGGTTTCGACGCGCCGCGCTACAAATTCATCTGCCTAAACGACAGCCTGCCCACGCTCACCGCCTACGCCAACGACGTCTCCTACGCCGACGCGTATCTCGAGGCTCTCAAAAATTATTTCCGCGCTGGCGACGTTGTTATCGGCATCTCGGGAAGCGGCAACTCTAAGAACGTTCTCAAGGCGGTCGAATACGCGAACGCCAACGGCGGCATAACGGTCGGTCTCACGGGGTACGGCGGCGGCGAGCTCAAAAAAATCGCGAAGCTGTCGGTGCACATTCCCGCCGACGACATGCAGATCGCCGAGGACGCGCACATGATGCTCGACCACCTCGCCATGAGCGCGATCAGGGACTCTTACAAAAACAGCGATTAAGAAACGGAGGACAACATGAAGAAAAAATCGTCAGGAAAAAATTCAACGCGCAGGGAGTTTATCAAAAGCTCCGCGCTATTCGGAAGCATGCTGCTTCTGCCCTCGTGCGCGACGCAGCGCGTCAAGGGCGCGAACGGCAGAATGGCGGTCGCGCTCATCGGCGTGGGCGGCGTCGGCGGGCAGGCGATTAGAAACATCAAGAACGCCCCCGAGGCGGACGTCGCGGCGGCTTGCGACGTCGACGACGCCCGCTCGGCGGCGAATTTCAAGACGCTCTCGCAGGTCGAAAGATTCCGCGACATTCCGCGCTTCCGCGACTACCGCGTAATGCTCGACAAAATGGGAAGCGACATCGACGGCGTTCTCATCAGCACGCCCGACCACATGCACTACCCGATATCCGCGTGGTGCATGGCGCGCGGCAAGCACACGTTCTGCCAAAAGCCGCTCGCCAGAACGGTCTGGGAGTGCCGCGAGATGGCGAGGCTCGCGAAAAAATACGGAGTCTTTACGCAGATGGGCAACCAAGGCCACACCGGCGACGGCTGGCGCTCGCTCAAGGAGTGGTACGACTGCGGGCTGCTCGGAAAAGTCGAGGAAATTTTTATGTGGACGAGCCGCCCCGCGCGCTTCTGGAAGCAGGGTATCGACGTCAAGTATCCGAAGGGCGACGAGGCGATACCCGACACCCTCGACTACAAGCTCTGGCTCGGCGTCGCGCCCGACCAGCCGTACAGCAAGGCGTTTGTCCCGCACAACTGGCGCGGGGTAAAGAATTTCGGGTGCGGGGCGATCGGCGACATGGGCTGCCACTTCATGGACGTCCCGTATTCCGCGTTCGGGCTCGGCTTCCCGTGCGCGGTGTCGGCGCAGACCGACCCGTTCAACGACTACAGCTGGCCGTATTCCTCGACGCTCGAATACGAGTTCGACTCGCCGAAGGGCAAGAACGGGAAAATCTACCTGCACTGGTTCGACGGCTACCGCAAGCCCAAGGCAATACGCGGCGTCGAACAAAGCTTCATCGAGGATCCGCGCAAAAGGGACGTTACGGTCATCGTCTGCGAGAAGGAAGTCGTCGTGACCGACGAATACGGCACGAGGCTGATGATCCACCCGCGCAGCAGAATGGTCGAGCTCAAGAAAGCGGGCGCGTTCCCGAACCCCACGATAGAGCGGTCCGTCGCGCCGATGAACGCGCACCTCGAGTTCATCAAAATGTGCATCGCCGGCAAGGAGCCGAACGGCAACTTCGCCTACGCCGCGCCGTTCACCGAGATGGCGCTGCTCGGAATGGTCGCGATGACGCAGGGCGGGAAAAAGATAAAATACGACGCCTCGAAGATGTCGTTTGAAAACAACAAGGACGCCGACAGGTATCTGTCCTCGCTCTACGAATACAAGAAGGGGTTTATCGAATAAAATGGAAAACAGGCTTCCGTCGTATCTTGAAAACGCCGAGCCGCGCCCCGCTTCGGCGCGCGCGCCGTGGTATAAAAACATCGCGCCCGCCTACGCGGGAATTTTCCTCTGGTTCGTGTTCTGGCAGGGAATCCCCGCGGGGGGCTCGCTCTCGGCGGGGCTCGCGCTTCCGCTGATCGCGCTCGCGGCGAGCGCGGCGGCGGCGTGCGCGTTATTTTATCTCGCGCCAGCCGCGTTCGGAATGAAAAGCGGCTTCGGGCTGACCGTCGCGGGAAGCCCGCTGTTCGGCAGAAAAGGCGGGCTCGCGATGCCGGGGCTTCTGATGGGGCTTCTGCAGTTCGGGTGGCTCGCGGTAAACATCTACTTCGCGTCAAAACTTGTCTGCGAGGCGTTCGGCTTCATTCCGCTTTGGGCGATGATCGCCATTGAGGGCGCGGCGGCGACGTTTATCGGTCTGAAGGGGATAAAATACGTCGCGGGAGTCTCGACATTCCTGCCGCTGATCCCGCTCGCGATTCTCGCGGTTTTGGCGGCTCGCACGATGGGCGGAGTGCAGAATTTCGACGCGTCGGTTTTCGAGGGCGCGCAAAGCGCGTCGCCGTTTGATATCTGCAATTACATCGCGTGCTATGTCGCCGGATTCTTCGCGACGGCGGGCGCGGCGGGCGCGGACTTCGGCTCGAACGCGCGGAACATGTCGGACGTCCGGCGCGGCGGCTTCGCGGGAATTTTTATGGCGATCGTCCTGACGGGCGGCGCGGCGCTTTTGATCGTCGCGGGCGCATACGGCGACCCCGAGACCGCGAAAGCGATGATCGCTAACGGAACTCCGACCGACCCGACAAACGTGATGAACTACGTCGCGGGCGGCGGAGCCGGCAAAATCATGATGACGCTTCTGGCGATCTCCGCGTTCCCGTCGGCGTGCTTCGCATCGGTGATCGCCGCGGGCGCGTTCAAGACGGCGATGCCGAAGACAAACCCGACGCTCTCGGTCTCGATCGGCGGCGCGGCGGCGACGGCGCTCGCGCTCTCCGGCGCGGCTGGCGAAGCCGCGGCGGTGTTCTCGTTTATCGGGGCGAGCTTCGCGCCGATCGTCGGGGCGATGTGCGCCGAGTATGTCGTCGCGGGAGGCAAGTGGCTGCCCGCGGGCGAGAACTTCAACCGCTCCGGCTGGCTCGCGTGGGCGGTCGGGTTCGCCGTCGGGGTTTCGCCGATTCCCTTCGCGCCTATCGCCGCGTGGGGCGCGGGCTTCGCGGTCTATTTCGTCTCCGAGAAAATTTCCCGAAGAAAAATATAGCGGAAAAAACTTCCCGCAAAACGCCGCCCCGCGCGGCGTTTTTTTGTCGACACCGAAAACGCCGGAGAAGAAAATCCGAATATGCCCGCGAAGAGAAAATATATCTGGGAGAAAAAAACCGACACCGAGCTTCAGTTCTGGCCGAGCAAAAGCACCGAGCTTTACCTCTCCGCGCCGACGCTTCCGGCGCACCTCGTCGGCGGCGGAAAGTCGGCGAAGGTCGCCGCGCCCGAGCCGCTCCCCGAGCCGATTCTCGAGAGCAGGGGGATAATCAACGCGGCGTTCACCGAGCACAAAACCGCCTACTATCAGGCGCGCGCCAACGAGACCTTTTCGATCGCGATTTTCACGACGGCGGGGCGCGCGCAAGTAAAGTCGGGGGGCAAAAAAATCGCGCTGACGCGCGGGACGGTGTTTGTCGCCCCCGCCGACTCGGAGTATGTTTTGAGCTCGACGGAAAAATGGTCGAACATCTGGTTTCACCTCGGCGGATCGCCGCGCTGGAAATCGCTCGCGGGGCGCGAGCCGTTCGCGAAAAAATCCTCGCGCATCGACGACATAAAAAGCGCGGCGCGCATGTGGCTGTCGGAGGCGCGGAAGAGCGAGCGGTCGCTGCGCTTTCTCAGGCTCGCGGCGGACCTCATCGCCCAGTGCGTCGCCGAGGACATCGCCCCCGACGCCCCCTTCGATTCGCGGGGAAACTTCGGCGGGGCTCTCCGCGAAATCATCGCCTCGGGCGAAAAAATTTCCGCAAAAGACGCCGCGCGGAAGCTCGGCAAAAGCGTGTACGCGCTCGAGCGCGCGTGCGTAAAGGCGCGCGGCGAAAAGTTCGCCAAGATCGGGCTCGCCGAGAGAATGGAGCGCGCCCGCGCCGCGCTCTCGGCGGGGGAGCCCGTCGCGAAAGCCGCGGCCGCCGCGGGCTACGCCGACCGCTCGTCGTTCTCAAAGGCGTTCAAGCGCGCCTTCAAAATTTCGCCGTCGGATTTTAGATGACGAGCTTCGCGCTGTCGGCGTCGCAATACATCGTCGCGGCGGGGTGGCGGCGGAGGATTGAGGCGGGACAGGTCCCCGTTCTGCCGCCGGTCAAGACGCTTTTTACGGCGTTGGCTTTTGTGGCGCGCGGCACCATGCAGAAAATGCGCTTCGCCGACATGAGCGCGGGGATCGTCAGCGTGATGGCGGTTTTCGGGACGTCGCCGATTTTCGCGAAGCAGCCGTCGTTGACCTGCTGGTTGCGGCAGACGTCGTCGAGCTCAACTACCTTGACGGTTTCGGGGTCGTCGAATTTTGCGAACGCGGGGTCGTTGAAGGCGATGTGCGCGTTCTCGCCGATGCCCATAAACACGACGTCGGGCGGGTTGTCGGCGAGAATCTTCGCGTAGTTTTCGCAGATCTCCTCCGCGGACGCGCCGCAGTCGCGAATGTAGCTCACCGACTTAAACGGCGCCTTTGAAAATATGCGGTTCGAGAGAAATTTTCCGAAGCCCTGCGGCGCGTCGGCTGGCAGCCCGATGTATTCGTCCATGTGCATCGCGTTCACGCGCGCCCAATCGACGCCCTCTTTCAGCAGCGCCGCCAAAAACGTGTCCTGCGACGGCGCAGCCGCGAAGACAATGTTGACCTCGCCCTTGCCTTGCATGAGGCCGCGCAAATATTCCGCCGCCTCGCGCGCGGCGAGCGCGCCCATCGCCTCGTTGGTGCCCTCGATTTTTACAGTGAGATTGTCCTTTTTTATAGTTTTCATTTTTTGTATGCGATTTTTCCGCCAATGATTGTGTATTGAATGTCCACGCCCTCGCCGAATATTGCGATGTCCGCGTCGTATCCGGCGGCGAGCTTTCCCTTTGAATTTTGCAAGCCCATGATCCGCGCGGGAGTCTGCGACGCCATTTTGACCGCCTCGCAAACGCCGCAGCCCGCGAGCTCGACCATCGTGCGCACGAGCCTGTCGCCCGTCGCGACGCTTCCGGCGAACGCGGTGCGGTCGGGCAGCTTCGCCACGCCGTCCTCGACCAAAACTTCGCGCCCTTTCGAGAGGCTTCCGAGAACGCTATTTTTCGCGGAAGTCCCAGCGGCGCGCATGGAGTCTGTTATCAGCGCGACATGGTCGGGGCTCTTGTTTTTCAGGACGAGCTTGAGAAACGGCTGCGGAACATGCAGGCCGTCGGCGATGATTTCCACGTCGAAATTTTCCTCGAGCAATCCCGCCTCGATGCAGCCCGCGTACTTGAACGCGTCGCGGCGCGTCATCGAATTCATGCAGGAGTAGAAATGCGTGATGAGCGTAAAGCCGCGCCTGAACGCCTCGAGCGCGCCGTCGTAGAGGCAGTCGGTGTGGGCGATGCTCGGGAGAATCCCGCGCTTGGCGCACTCCTCGCCGAGCCGAAGCGCGCCGTCAAGCTCGGGCGCGATGCTCCAGCGCTTGATGTCGAAGCCGCCGTCGAGAATTTCCATATACTCGGCGGGGTCGGGGTTGCGCAGATATTTCGGATCCTGCGCGCCCATAAACTTCGGCGCGAAATACGGGCCCTCGAGGTGTATCCCGCCAAAGCGCGCGCCGCTGACCGAATCTTTCGCTTTCGAGTAAACCTCGAAGAAGCGGAAAAGCTCGGCGTTGTCGGAGGCGAGCGTCGTGGGGAAAATTAGCGTCGTGCCATGCTCGGCGTGCGCGCGCGAAATCGTCTCGCACGCCCCGGCGGTGCAATCCATAAAGTCCGCCCCGCCCGCGCCGTGCGTGTGCAAATCGACAAAGCCCGCCGACACATGCGCGCCGCGCGCGTCGATGGCATCGCAGCCCGCTATTTCGGGGTTGCCGCGCTCTACGCCGAGAATTTTCCCGCCGCCGATTACGACCGACGCGCCGTCCAAAATTTCGTTTTCCAAAACCGCGCGCGCGTTAAAAATTTTCAAGTCCGCCTTCATTTTGCGCCTTTCCATTTTTCGATTTTATACCCGCAGAACGCGAAGAAAATCAAATACGCGAAGCACGGCAAAAGCACTATGTACGCGAAGTGCGGGTCGGTCTTGTCGGCGATTATTCCGTAGACGAGCGGCATGACGGCGTTGCCGCAAAGCGCCATCACCATGAGCGACGAACCCCTGTTCGTCCACTTGCCGAGCCCGCGTATCGCGAGCGGCCAAATGCCCGCGAAGATGAGCGAATTCGGCAGGCCGAGCAGGCATATAAACCAGATCGACGCGTTCGTTTTCAGCCCGAACAATTCGACGTCGAACGTAAAGAGCATGACGCAGCACGACAGCAGCGCGCCGAGCACGACGCAGATTTGCAGCATCGTCTTTTGCGACGCGACGCGCGGAATGAGGATTATCCCCGCGACGTATCCCGCGAACGTGAAGCCGAGAGTCGCCATCGGAAAAATCTTCGCCGAGTTCATGTCGATACCCATGGTCTTCGCGTAGTTTATGACGGTGTCGATCGCGACGATCTGGCTCGCGACATGGAAGAAAATCGCGAACACGCCAAAGACGAGATACGGATACGCGAACGGCGAAGGCCTGTCGGCGGCGCCGCCCCGCTCCCCGCCCTTGAGGTTGAGCTCCGGAAGCTTCGAGAGCATCACGAGGCACCCGAACAAAAACAGGAACGCCGCGAGCGCCGAATAGGGAACGACGACGCGCCCGATGAGCTCGTCAAGCGCCGCCTCGCGCGCGGCTCCGACAAGGCTCGCCGAGTCGAGCGCCTCAAAAAGCCGCTTGTCCTCGGGCTTTAAAATCGCCACCGCGAAAAGCAGCGGCGCGATTATCCCCGCCGCCTTGTTGCCGAGCCCCATTATGCTTATGCGGCGCGTCGCGGTTTCAATCGGGCCGATGTTCGTCACATACGGGTTCGCCGCCGTCTGGAGGACGGCGAGGCCTGTGCCTATCGTGAAAAGCCCCGCGAGAAAAATATAATATTCGCGCGCGTATGCCGCGGGGACGAAGACCAGCGCGCCCGCGGACATCGCCCACAGCCCGATCGCGATTCCGCGCTTGTAGCCGACGCGGTCGAGCAGCTTCGACGCCGGCGCGGAGATCGCGAAATACGCGATGTAAAAGGCGAGCGTGACAAAATACGCCTGCGTGTGCGTGAGCTCGCACGCGGTCTTGAAATAGGGAATGAGCATCGCGTTCACCCACGAGAGCAGCCCCATCACCGCGTACAGCGAGGCGAGAATCGCCATCGGCATGTAGAACGAGGAAAACTTCGACTTTCCGTCCATAAATTTTTTGCAATAGACGCTATTTTTTAGACTTATTTTTTATCGAATTTAAATAATCCGCGTTTTGGACGATTTCCTCGATCTGCGTGTCGGCGGGCGTGAACTCCCAGACTTCGTGCTCGATGAGGTAGTATCCGTCGAAGCCCTGCCTGTCGAGCTCCGCGACGGCGTCGGCGACCCTGCCCACGCCCTTGCCGAGGACGACGTCGCGCGCCTCCGATGTTCCGAACCTGTCGACGTCCTTTATATGCACGACCGCGACCTTGCCGCGGAGAGCCGCGAGCGCGTCGAGGGTTTTTATCCCGTCGCGCTCCCAGTGCCCGTTGTCGGCGCAGCAATAGACGTTTTTAAGATTGCGGATTTTCGAGTCGAGATAGTCGGGGTAGCAATATTTGTAGTCGCTTCCCTTGGGCTTCGGGTGGTTGTGAACCGCCACCTTAAGCCCGTATTTTTCGGCGCATTTGTCCCACACTGGAAAAAGATTTTCGGGCGACTCTGTCAAGACGACGGGAATGGAAAACTCTTTCGCGAACTCGCAGATCTCGACAATTTCGCGCTCGGTGTCGGGGCTTCTTACGCCGTAGCTCACGATGACAAGGCGGTTGTCGGCGAGCAGCTTTTTAAGATACGCGCGCTGCTCGGCGTTCATGTTGTGCCCGGTTTTTACGTTGGGATATTTGCCGCCGGTCATCTGCCCCGTAAGCCCGATGTGCGAGATGCCTGTCCGCTTCAGAAGCGGCAGGCAGTCGACGAACGAGAGGTTGTAGAACGTGGAAAGCTGAACCCCCACTTTGCGGCTCTTCGCGCCGAGCCCCGCCTTTTCGCGAATCGATTTGTAAAGCGGCGTGTCGAAGTCGAGAACGCCCCAGAGCAGGCAGTCGATCTCGCGCTTTTTGAACGCGTCGTCTTTCGACTTCGCGAATTTTTTCGCCACGATGTCGCCGATGGCGGCGTCGAGCTTTGTGTTTCCGCGCTTTGTCATCTTCGAGACAAACTCGCCAAGCTCGCCGAAAAGGACGGTTTTCGACACCGCCAAAACGATTTCGGCATCGGCGTAGCCGCCGCCGTAGAACTTCTCCCAGAGGGCGTTTCGAGCGGTGATGTCGCCGCGGACGGCGAGCCATGCGAGCGCGTCAACGCTCCCCGCCGCCGCGCGCTTTGCGAGAACCGCGTCGAGCGCTTTCGAGTCGCTCTCCTCGAGAACCGCCGCCGCGACGCTGCGCTTGTAGGCGGCGAACTCGAACTTCGGAACGCTCCAGACCGTAATGTTGCTGTCGGCTCCGCGGAAGTCGCGGATTGTGCACATGTCGGCGATTTTCGAGAACGCGGCGCGGTCGTCGCAAAGGAAGCGCGCCGCGTAGATCGCCTCGAGCGAAAGCCATTTGTCGCCCGACGAAATATACGGGGCGATGTATTTATAGAAGCGCTTGTCGCCCGTGGGGATCATCGTGCCGATCGCGAAAAACTTGGCTTCGTCGGAGAGCGAATCAAAGTTTTCAAGAAGCTTGCGCGAGTTTTCAAACGTGCGGATTGAGTTCGCCGAGCGCGCGGCGTACTTCATGTTTTTCCCGCCGGAAATTATGTCCGAGTCGATATACTCCACCGGATTTTTCGCGAGAGCCGCGCGGATCGCGACGGCGTATGTGCGGTCGCCGACGCCCGAAAGCGCGCACTCGGCGAGGCTTCTGTCGCCGTTTAAAACCGCCTTGCGGGCGATCGCGCAGAGCGACTGCCGCGCCGCTTCGGATATGCCGCAATCGCCGCCGCTTTTTTTCGCGCCGCCGTAGTATTTAAAAGAGATAGCCCCCGGCGACGCGCTTTGCTCTGCGGCCGACTTTAGCGCGGAGACGGCGTCGCGCCTCGGAAAATATCCGAGAGTTTCCGCCGCGATTTTTTTCTCGGCCGCCGACCCGCTTTCAAGCTTCGACTTTAAAAGCTCCACAACGCGGGATGCCCAAAACTGCGAGCCTCCGTAAGCCGCCGCGCTCCAGTTTGGAAGCGGCTCTTCCGCCGCGCGAAGCGCGAGCGCCGAGAGCGCGCACGCGGCATTCTCGCCCGAAGATTTTTCCGCGAACTGCATCAGCGCCGCGTCCGCCGCGCCCTTTGGCAGGGCGCGCAAAACTTCGCACACCCACGGGGCGCGGAAACCGTCGGAAAGAAAGCCCTTCAAGACGTCGACGCACGCGTCGGACGCGATCGGCTTTAGAAGCTCGCATATCCGCGCGAACGCCTCGTCGCCGACGGCGCCGCCGCGCAAAACCGAGAGCAATTCGCGCTCGGCATGCGCGGGGTTTTTAACGGCGTCCGCGGAGATTTGATAATACCACGCGAGCGAATCGCCCGCCTTGTATTTGGCGCAGTCGAGATACGCGCCCGCGAGAGCCGCGTTGGCGGCGGCGATAAAAACAAACAATAAAAGTTTTTTCATAATTTTTTCTCCTTATGCTTTCAGCGTGTAGGGGGCGCGGTACGCGCGCGAGCAGAGCCGCGCGGCGTGGGGGTCGCCGATAATCCGCTCGGCGTCGGGGTCCCAGCGTATCGGGCGCCCGACGCTGTAGGCGATCTCCCCGAGCAGGCACGCGGTGTTCGTGCGGTGCGGAATCTCGATGTCGGAGGCGGTTCTGCGCCTGTCGAGCACGCTGTCGACGAACGCGCTGAAGTGGTTCGAGTTCCCGCGTATCGGATAGCTTTTTCTGTCGGCCGCGAAGAGCCGCGCGTCGACGTGCTTGGCGTTCGACGCCGACAGCGTTCCGTCGGCGAAAAGCACGCTGCCTTTGTCGCCGAAAAATTCGACGCCGAGCGTGTTCTCGTCGGAGATCTCGACCTCGACGCCGTTGGCGTAGTGGTAGGTGACGGAATACTTCATGGGCTGGTCGGAGAAGCCGTCCATCGCCCACTCGGTCTTGCCGGGGACGATTTCAAGCGGGCCGGTGTTGTCGCACTCGATCGCGAGGTGCGCGAAGTCGAGAAAGTGCGCGCCCCAGTCCGCGATTTTTCCCGCGCAATAATTTCTTATGCCGCGCCAGCGCGTGAACGTCTTGTTCGGGTGGTAATACGACGAGAGCGGCGCGGGCCCCTGCCACATGTCCCAGTCGAAGCCCGCGGGAACGGGCGCGGGCGCGAGGGTCTCAGCCGAAAAGTTCGGCACGACGCCGATCTGCACGCGGCGGATTTTCCCGAGCGCGCCCGAGCGGACGGTGTCGGCGAGCCTGACGATATACGGCTGCGAGCGGCGCACCGAGCCCGTCTGCCAGATGCAGCCCGACGAGAACACCGCGTCGCGCAAGACTATGCCCTCCTCGATCGTGCGGGTGATCGGCTTTTCGCCGTAGATGTCCTTGCCCGCGCGGACAGCGTCGATGGCGACAATCGCGTGCCAGTGGTCGGGGAGCGCCGCCATGACCGCGTCGACGTCGCCCCGCGCGAGAACTTCGCGGTAGTCGTTATAACACGGAATGTCCATGCCGAAAATTTTGCGCGCGTTGCGCAGCCCGAACGTCCTGTTGTTCTGGTAGCCGTAGAACTGCGTTCCCTCGCTGTTGTTGACGTCGCAGAGGGCGACGATCTGCACGCGCGGGTCGGCGGCGAGCATTTTTGCGTCGTACGTCCCCTGCGTGCCGAGCCCGATAGCCCCGAGGCACACGCGCTCCGACGGCGCGGGGCGCCCGCCCTTGCCGAGCGCCGTCGCGGGGATTATCGCCGGAAAGCCGACCGCGGCCGCCGCGCGCGCGGCGTTTGATATAAATTCTCTTCTATTCATAATTCCTCCTAATTATTGCGAAGATACCGGACGCACTCGCGCACGTCGGCGTCGTTGTTTTCGGAGTTGACCTCGTACTCTATCATCAGGCAGACGTCCCAAAGCTTTTGCCTGTCGAACTCCGCGAGAAATTCGCCGAGCCTACCCTTGCCTTTCCCGAACGGCACAGAGTGCCCCGAGATGTCGTTAAAAACGTTAGAGTCTTTCAGGTGGACCATTTTAACAGTGCCCTCGAGCACCCGCAGGCCGTCGGCGGGGTTGACGCCCGAGAGCTGCCAGCCGCCGGTGTCGGGGCAGGAGAACACGCGCGAATACGGGGCGATCTCCTTTTTGACCGCCATGGGGTTGTAGTAGTCGTAGTCGGGGCGCTTGGGGTCGCGGGCGTGGTTGTGGACGGCGAAGACAAGGCCGTATTTTTCGGCGTACTTCTGGCAGAGCGCGAGCATGTCGCCTTTCGCCTCGGTGAGCACCATGGGCGCGCCCATTTCGACAGCGTACTCGCAGACGGCCTTAAGCTCCGCCTCGTCCTTTGGGGTGACGACTCCGTAGCTAAGGATTTTAAAGCCGTTGTCGGCGATGATTTTTTTAAGATACGCGCGCTGCTCGGCGGTCATGTAATGGTTGGTTCTCACTTTCGGGAATTTCGCCGAAAGCGGCGTGCGCGAAAGCCCGATATTGACAACGCCCATTTCCTTTATCGTCTTTGCGACCTCGTCGAAATTGCGCTTGTGGAAAGTGTACATGGCTATGCCGATGTTTCTTTCGGGTTTCGGCGCGTTTTCGCCCGCGGCGCAGCCCGCCAGAACGAGCGCGGCGCACAATACAGATGCCAGTGTTTTCATTATCAGTTCCTCCGTTTGTGGTTTTTAGTTTGTATTAAAAAATTGCCGTCTCAAACGATTGAGAAGAAATTTTTAGAAAAAGTCCCACGCTCTGTCAACAGTTTTTTTTGAAAAAAATAAAAATAAAAAATTCGCCCCGTTCGCGGCGCTGATTTCGCGCGCGCGGTTCGGCGGAATTTCCGCACCGCGGGCGGTGCGTAAATTTCGCGAAAGCCAAAGCAAAAAAAGCCCGCGGCAAAAAACTATTTTTCCCCCATGAAAAATTCGAGCGTGCCGCCCTCGACAAACATCGAGTGCGGGATTGTCGCGCCCTTGTATTCGGCGCCGTTTACCTTTACCGATTTCACATACAGATTTTTCTCGGAAAGGTTGCGCGCCCTCATCTCAAAAGTTTTGCCGCCCGCGAGCCTGATTGTCGCGCGCGCGATCTGCGGCGCGCCGAGAACATACTCGAGCCCGTTCGGGTTGACGGGGTAAAAGCCCATCGCCGAAAACACGTACCAAGCGCTCATCTGCCCGCAGTCGTCGTTGCCGCAAAGCCCGTCGGGGGCGTCGGAGTAAAGCTCGGAACAAATTTTGCGCACGATCTCCGCGGTGCGGTCGGATCGCCCCGCGAGCGCGTAAAGATACGCCACATGGTGGCTCGGCTCGTTGCCGTGCGCGTACTGCCCGACCATGCCGGTCACGTCGCGCGTCTTGAGGTATTCGCCCTCTTTGCGGGAATCGACGGCCCCGAACATCGCGTCGAGCGCTTTTACAAATTTTTCCTTTCCGCCGAAAAGTTTTATCAGCCCGTCGGTGTCGTGCTGGACGTGGAAGTTGTACTGCCAAGCGTTGCCCTCGGTGTAGTCGCCGCCGAAGGTCTCGGCGTGCGAGTATTCAAACGGGTTGAACGGCTCGCGCCATTTTCCTTTCGAGTCCCTGCTGCGCATAAAGCCCGCCGATGGGTCGAAGATGTTTTTATAATACCCCGCGCGTCGCGCGAATTTTTCGGCGGCGTCTCCTCTTCCCATAATCTTCGCCGCCTCGGAGAGGCAGTAGTCGCCGAAGCAGTTTTCGAGCGTCTTTGAGACCGACTCGGGATTGCACAAATCGAACGGATAGTAGCCGTATTTTTCGAGCGCGGAGAAATCGCTCTTTCTGTGGTTTTTCTCAGACGATGAAATCATCGCGCGAAGCGCGCGTTCGCGGTCGAAGCCGCCGATGCCGCGCTGAATGCAGCCCGCCAGCGCACTTACGGCGTGGTTTCCTATCATGCACCACGTCTCCTTTCCCCAGTAGGCGTTCGTGGGAAGAACGCCCGCCGCGTCGAAGTGGTCGAGCATCGAGTTCGCGAATTCGGAAAGCTTTTCGGGGGCGAGAATCGCCGTCAGGGGAATCGCCGCGCGGTAGGTGTCCCAGAGGGAAAGGTTGGTGTAGTATTTCCCCGACGCGTTCGACGAGACCGCGACCTTTCCGTCGGCGCCGCGGTATTTGCCGTCCGCGTCGGCGATGTTGTTCGGCGAGACGAACGCGTGGTAGAGCGCGGTGTAGAACACAACCTTTTGCGCGTCGGAAGCGTCGATGTCTATCTTCGACAAAATGGCGTTCCACTCGGCGCGCGTTTGCGCGACGGTTTTTGAAACGTCCCAATGCGGAAGAGTCCCGAGATTCGCGAGCGCCCCGCCCGCGCTTACGGTCGAGACCGCCGCTTTCGCGCGGAGAACATCGCCCTTATTCAGCCCGAAGAGGAGGCTCCAGCGCGCGCCCTTGCAGTTCGGCTTTGACGGCAAAACTATGCGCTCTTTGACGGGCTTGTCGAACTTGACCGCGAACCAGATTTCGCGCGCGGTGAACGATTTTACCTTTTGCCTGCCCACAATCGTGAAAGCGTCGGGCATGTCGATTTCGGACTCGAGCACCCTGCCCGACGGGTCTTCGCGCCAGAACATTCCCGACTGGAAGTCGAAAAACAGCCCGCCCCCGCCCTCGAAAAATTCGATTTCGTAAATCGCGGCGCGCTCCGACGCGGAAAGGCGCACGGCGCATTTGGCGTCGTCGAGGACGACGGAGTAGAATCCGGGCGAGGCTTTCTCGTTTTCCTTTTTAAAGCCCGAAGAAAAGTCGCTTCTGCGCGGGTTGCCGACAAACGGCATAAATGCGGCGTCGCCGCTGTCAGGGCAGCCCGTCCCCGAAAGGTGGGTTTGCCCGAAAGAAATTATTTTGCCGTCGCCGTAGCGGTAGCCCGAGCAATAGTCCCAGCCGACCCGCCCCGTCTCTGGCGAGGGCTGAACCATTCCGAAAGGCGCGACGGCTCCCGGGTAGGTGTGCCCGTTCGCGTCGGTGCCGATGAAAACGTTTACGTAGCGGGCGTTGTCTGCCCCGCCGCCGCACGAGCAAAGCAAAGCCGCCGCGAGCGCGAAAAGCGCCGAATTTTTCGATTTCATGACAAAACAAGTTAAACGTTTAATCTTTCCAAAAATCTACGCGCGCGCTGCGGGGCGGTCAAGAATTTTCAGGCGATTCCGAGCGATGAAAACATCTTTTTATAAACGGCCGCCTTTTGCTCCAGCTTCATCGGATATGCGCGCGACGACGACGGCATTTTCCAAAAGCGAATCCCGCCGTTCGGCGTGTTGGCTATAGAATACTCTCCCGTCCGCGGAAGCTCCGCGCCGAGGACTCCGGCTATGGTTTCCGCCGCCTTTCCGCCCGTCGCCGCCACCGCGCGGCAGTTCGGAATTTTTGAAAGCAGCGCGGGCAGATCGGCGCGGCGCTCGATTTGAAGATATTTGTCCGCCGCGTTCGAGCGCGTCCGCACGACGCTCTCGGCGCAGTCGTAAAGGGCGATTTTTTTCGCGCGCAAAAACGCCTCTATCGCGCGCTTGTCGAACGCCCTTTTCCCCGGAACGACAAAGCGCGATGCGTCGCCGAAAAACGCGAGCCCGAAAATCCGCCACATGTCGTTCGCGAAATTCGGGTAGTAGAAATCCATCGACCATCTTTGGCGCGGCGGCGGAAAAGTGCCGAGCATTAAAAGCCCGGCGCCGCGCGGCAGAAAAGGTTTCAGCGGGTGCGATGTTTCGGCGTCCATGCGGGAAAGAAAAATCCGCGCAAAGCGCCTTTTCAACAAAATTCGCCCGATTATTTTTGTTGAACGCGCGGTGCCGGCGCGCTACTCTTCGCCGAAACAAAAAGAAGCAAAAAAATGAAAAGACTGGCGACTATCATCACCGCCGTCTGCGCGGCTTTCATGGCGTGCGCGGGCGAATTTTATAAAATTCCGCTGCGCGAGGCGGCGAACTTTGGGCTATCCGACAACGGCGTCGCGGGAGACGGAAAAGGCGGCTTCACCGACGACGGCGTGAACCTCGGGGAGATCTCCTACAAGGACGGCGAGAACCTCGTCTTTGGCGCACCGTTCGACCTTATCGACCCGGCGAAAAACGGCGGCAAGGCGCTGCTGACATTCGAGTGCGGGAAATCAAAAACGGGGCTTCGGCGCGTCGAGATCGACCTCTCGGGGAAAAACGCCAAGGGCGAGAGCCTCGCGCTTTTGCACGGCTCGACAAAGTCGCCCGACGTGCGCTTCACAAAAATCGGCAGAATCGACGTCGTGTTCGAGGACGGCAAAACAGCGACGTTCGTCCTCGACTACGCGGTCGACGTGATGAACTCGCTCGCGCCGCAGGAGAGGGCGAACGCGAAAATTTGGCGCCCCGCAAAGAGCGGAAACAAAGGCTACTTTTTCAGCCGCTTCATAATCCCCAAAAAAACGATTAAGAAAATAATCTTCTCGACCGAGGACGTGGCGACTTGGTTCGTCGCGGCGGCAACAATTGAGGAAAAATTCCCGTCGTGGCAGGCGAACGGCGGCGATTGGGTCGCGGCGGACATGTCGAAGATCGCGGTAGCCGAGGGCTCCGCGCTCGACGTCTCAAAAGACTTTTCCTCCATTCCCGCGAGCAAGACGGGGCGCGTTATAATGACAAAGCGCGGCAAATTCGCATTTGAAAAAAATCCGAAGAAAACCGTCAAGTTCCACGGCATGGTTTGGTACATGGCGGGCGAGATCGGCAAGACCGACGACGAAACCCGCGCGAACCTCGCCCGGCTTTGCAAAATCGTAAAGCGGCAGGGCTACAACCTGCTGCGCTTCCACACAACCGACTTCCTCTGCTCGCAAGATCCCACGCGCGTGGCGAGGGGCTTCGACCTCTACGACTATCTCATTTCCGAGGCGGGCAAAAACGGCGTGTATTTAAATCTTCTCATCGGCAACAACGATCTGGGCGCGAAAGATTTTAAATGGGAAGACAGGTATTCGCTCAAAATGAAAATGCTCATGGGCGACCCGCAAACCCGCGAGGCTTGGCGCGCCCACGCCAAGCGGCAGCTCGAACACGTCAACCCCTACACGGGTCTCGCGTGGAAGGACGACCCCGCGTTTATGGCGATGGAATACTGGAACGAGATGGATTTGCTGATGAATTTCGGCACCTTCACGCCCGACACCGTAAAGCTTGTAAACTCCGAGTTCGCGAAATTCCTCGCCGAAAAATACGGCACTCCCGAAAAGATGAACGCCGAGGGAAAGCTCGCAAAGAAAAACTACAAAAGCTTCGACGAAATCAATTTTAAGGCGGAAACAAACTCCTGCGACTGGGGCGCATTCATGCGCGCGAAAAACCGCGAGTTTGTCGAGTTCTGCGAAAACGTCGTAAAAAAGGAGATTGGCTACGGGGGGCTGATATACCAGTACAACTGCAACCGCTCGGTGAATATCCAGTGCATGAGCTCGGAAGCGGCGGACTACAGCGCGCTGAACGTCTACTTCGCGCACCCGTCGGCCTTTATGCGGATATCCTCGGGCGTGAACCAGAAGAGCTCGTTTGAGAACGGAATCCCGCAGATGAGAGCCGCGATGGCGCACAAAATCGCGGGCCGCCCGATGGTCTGCACCGAATACAACCACTGCCACTGGAACCCCTACAAATACGAGGGCGGCCTCGCGTTCGGCGCGTACGCGGCGCTTCAGGATTTCGACGGCATGGTAGTCCACTGCTCCGCCGTCCGCACGAACGCAAAACCCGACAGCCGCCTTGAAAACTTCGCGGTTTTCAATTCGCCCATAATGCGCGCGAACGAGTTTATCACCTACTGCCTGTTTATGCGCGGCGACGCGAAGAAATCAAAAAAATACGCGCTGCTAAAATTCACAAAAGAATACATGGAAAACGACCCGCAGGCGAACAACGAGCTTAGCCCCGTTCAGGGAAAAATCCCGTTCGTAATGGGCTTCGCGGTAGAGTTCGAGGGCTCGCGCAAGACGCAAAAGGCGGCGAAGCTAAAGCCCAAAAAGCCCGCCGAAACTATATTCCCCGTCGGCTCGGCGCGGGCGCTGACAGCCGCGAACTTCGCCTCTACCGGCGCAAGTGTCGGCGCGGATTTCGACCTCGCCGCGTTCTTCGATTCGGCGCGCAAAAATGGGCTTATCCCCGAGGGCAACATCACATCGCCCAATGACGGAATTTTCCAGTCCGACACCGGCGAAATCGTCCTCGACATGAAGAAAAAGAAAATGACGGTGATAACCCCGCGCACCGAGGCGGTCGCGTTCACAGGCGGAAAGGCGTCGCTCGGCGAGCTGTCGGACATTTCTTCGACAGTCCCGTGCTCGGCGGCGGTATCTTCCATGGACGGCAACCCGATCGCCCAAAGCCAAAGGCTTGTCCTCGTCTACGCGACCGACAACGCCAACGACGAGACAAAGCTTTCGCTCTCGCGCGAGACCCTGCTGAAAAACGCGACGCGCAAAACCCGCGTGATGCTTTTGCGCGGCAAGCTCTCGGCGAAGCTGCGCCTCGACGACCCGTCGGGCTACAAGCTCTACGCGCTCGCCGCCGACGGAACGCGCACTGCGGAAATTCCGGCGCAAACTAAAGACGGATTTCTAATCATAAATATCGACAACTCCAAAACGCCGACGACGTTCTTCGAGATCGCGAAAAATTAGCCGCCACCCGCGCGCGCTTCAATTCCCGCGCCCCGCGCGGCAATTCTACAAAACAACAAAACAATAAAAAATCCCGAGGGAAAAATTCCCCCGGGATTTTTGTTTTTTCGGCGAAATTACAGCTCAATCGTTTTGCCGGTCTTCGCGCTTTCGTCGGCGGCGAGAACGATCTTCAGGCTGTTGAGCGCGTCCTGCAAGTGCTGCGACATGTCGATGTCCTCGGTGATCGCCTTGTGCAGGAAGAGCTGCTCGCGCGCGCACAGGCCGTCGTGGTCGGGCTCGTCCTTGGTGTCGATCCACTCGTCCTCCTTGGCGAACTCGCCGTTGGCGGCGACTTCGGAAGAGTGGAAGCGCAATGTGTTCGTCTTTGTGTGCGAATTGATGTCGTCCGACTTCGCCTCGCGCTCCGACTTCGCGCAAATCGACACGCAGCCCTTGGGTCCGAAAACGTCTTTCACGAAAAACGCGTTCGTTGAAATCATCGGGCCCCAGCCCGCCTCGTACCAGCCGACCGAGCCGTCGTCGAACACGACCTGAAGCTGCCCGTAGTTGCGCTGGTCGCCGGGGATCTCGTCGGAGACGCGCGCGGAAATTCCCGAGACGCGCACAGGCTTGGCGCCCGTCATCTGGCACATCACGTCGACATAGTGGCAGCCGCAGTCGACGACGGGCGTGAGCGACTTGAGCAGATTTTTGTGCCAATCCCACGTCGTCCCGTGCGACTGCTGGTTGAGGTTCATTCGCATGACGAGCGGCTTGCCGAGGTTGCGCGCAAGCTCGATAAACTTCTTCCACGAGGGGTGGTGGCGCAGAATGTATCCGACGAGAACTTTCTTGTTGTATTTCTTCGCCGCCGCGATGACGCGCTCGGCGCCCGCGACGTCGGCGGCGATGGGCTTTTCCACAAAGACGTGGCAGCCCGCCTCCATCGCCTGAATCGCGAGGGGCTCGTGCGTTTTGGGGTAAGTGCAGACCGCGACGGCGTCGGGCTTAAGCTCCGCGAGGGCCTGCGCGAAATCCGAGAAATACGGATACTCATGCCCGACCGACTTGTTGAACTTCTCGACGTTCGGGCGGAAGCCGTCGACGATGCCGACAAGCTCGAATTCGTCGAGCTTGTGGTAGGCGCGCGCGTGGGACGAGCCCATGTTGCCGCAGCCGATTACTAACACTCTAACTTTTTTCATATTTTTCCTTCTTTCTAAACGATTACTTTTTTTACGTTTTTCATTTTGTAAGAATAGTTGATTTGCGAGTTCTCCGCCGCGTTGTGGGCGATTTTCCTGTATTGCGTCGGGGTGTGCTCGTATTTGTCCTTAAATTTTCGGCAGAAGTACGGCAGGTCGAAGAAGCCGCACATGTCGGAGATTTCGCTCGTGGGGTACGACGACGTCTCGAGAAGCCACGCGGCGTAGCGCAGGCGGGCGTCGTTGATAAATTCCGTCGGCGTCGAGTTGAGATAGCGGCGCATCGCGCGGTTGATGTAAGACATGTCCTTGCCGCAAATCTCCCTGAATTTGGAAAGCCCCAAGGCGAGGTTTTCGGGGTTGCGTATGCGCTGGCACGCGTCGGCGAGCCAGTCGGGCATATCGGGCAGCGCGGAGGCGAACGCGCTGTTAAGCTGCCAGTAGAGGTTCACGAGAAACCGCAAAATCGCCAGAAGCGAATCGTTCTGCCACGCGAGCTCCGCCGCCGCCTTGTCGATGTATGAAATTTCAAACGGCGAGAGCTTCACCGACATTCCCGCGAATTTGCTGCGCTCGAAGTCGCTCTCCTCGCAGAGGACGTCCGCGACAAACTTGTCCATTATCCCGCGCGCGACCGCGACGTACGTAAACTGCATCTGCGTTCCCTTGTCGGGCTCGAGCGCGTGCACTTCGTTCGGCTTCGAGATGAACAAAAAATTCTTCGAGAATTTGCGCGACTTCCCCGCCGAAAACAGCACGCCGCCGCCTTTGCGTATCCACATTATCTCGACAAAATCGTGCTTGTGCAGCCCGACCGCGTGCGACTTGTCGGTCTTGCCGTGCACGACCCTGAAGTAGCGGTTTCCCTGCAAATGCGAATCTGGCGAAAACTCTGTGACAAGCTTGCTCATTTATGCCCCGTTAAACTTGAGGAAAAGATACACCAGCCAACCCCGCGCGAAAAGCAAAATCTTTAAGTTTTGCGAAAAAAAGTCAATATAGTGCAAATTTGCAAATGCGGCAATACAAAACCGCCGCGGCGCGCCGCCGGCGCTCAATTTCCCCCAAAGCGGCGCCGAGCCGCCAGAAACCGATCCTCGCTGCCCGCGCCCAGCGCGGTGTTGTAAACTTCCTTGTAGAAGCGCGCCTGCGCCTGAAAATCCGACGCGGGCGGAAAAGGCTTTCCGCTCTCCGAGTATTTCACGAGGGCGAACAGCGCGCAAAGGGTGTCGTTTTTTTGGAGCTCCTCGAACTTGATGTCGCCGTCGAGCGCGCCGCCGAAGCGCTCGAGCATCGCCCGCCAGAGCGCGGGGCGGCGGACGGGAATCGCCCTGCGCCAAAGGTCGCGGAAAGTGCCGTATTCAATCTGAAAAAGCCCGATCGCGTCGCCGCCGGAATCCTGAAAGCGCGCGCGAAGGTCGCTTTCGGCGGCGGCTGTGGCAAGCAGGAGAGTTTTCACATCGGGGCTCTCGAGCGCGGGGTTCGACTCCGCTTTCGCCGCGAACTCGCACGCCCTGTCGATGTCGAACGCGGCAGCCGCCGCTGGAACGCTCCTGCCCACGCCCGAGTAGCGCGCCTTTAAAACTTTCAGATACGCCAGCTCCTCCGCGCTCCTGTAAGAGTAGGCGCTCGGCTTTTTATTCCAAAAACAAAAATACGCGGCGACCAAGGCGGCCGCGAGGCACGCCGAAAATTTTTTGTGGCGCGCGAGAAATTTCGCGGTTCTTGCCGACGCTTTGAACGCCGCGCGCAAAAACAAAACCGACCAGCGCCAAAGCGCACGCGCCGCCTTCGCAAAACGGGCGCGCCGCGCCCGACCTTTCCCGCGCGTTCCCATTACGACCTCAAGGATTTTAGCAGGCGAATCTCCGCCGCGTAGCCGTCGAGCTCGTTCGGCGTCTCGAGATAGAACGGCAGGCCGCGCAAAAGCGGGTGGTTTATGAACGCGGCGATCGCGTCAAGCCCGAGGGTGCCCTCGCCGATTTTCGCGTGCCTGTCCTTGTGCGAGCCGAACGGCTCGAGGCTGTCGTTGAGGTGTATCGCCGCTAGCCTTCCCAAGCCGATTTCGCGGTCGAACCGCTCGAGAACGCCGTCGAGATTTCCCGCGATGTCGTAGCCCGCCGCCCAGACGTGGCAGGTGTCGAGGCACACGCCGAGCCTGTCGCCGAACTTCGAGCGCTTGATGATTTCCGCGATCTCGCCAAACACCCCGCCGACTTCGCTGCCCTTGCCCGACATCGTCTCGAGCAAAACTTTCGACGAGGTTTCCTCCGTCATAGCCGCGTCGAGGGTTTCGGCGATGAGCTTTATCCCCGCCTCGGCGCCCTGCCCGACGTGCGAGCCCGGGTGGAAATTGTAGAGGCTGTTCGGAATGTTTTGCTGGCGCTGCAAATCCTCCGCCATGCAGCGGCGGGCGAACTCGCGCAGGGACGGGTCGGCGGAACACGGGTTGTAGGTGTAGGGCGCGTGGACGAGGAACGGCGCGAACGAATTTTCGCGCGCGATGGCGGAGAGCTTTTCGGCGCCGGGCGCGTCGAAGTCTTTCGCCTTTCCGCCGCGCGGGTTGCGGCTAAAATATTGAAAGGCGTTCGCGCCTATCGAGAGCGCCTCGCGCGCCATATTTTCATACCCTTTTGAAAACGAAAGGTGGCAGCCTATTTTGAAGTTTTCCATTTTACAAATTTCCGTTTGAAGCAAACGCGGCGGCTGCGGCGGCGGCGGAAGAGACGAACGGCGGCAGGCGCCCGTTTATCTCGCGCAAAATAGCCTCGGCGGGAACGCCCCTGTCGAGCGCCTTTACGCACTCGAACATCACGAGGTTTCGCAGGCTCACGAGGGTCGGCACGTTTAGGCGCAGGTTGTCGATAGTCTCTTGCGCGAGGCGGATTTCCTCGGGGTCGCCGAGTTCGGGATTGACTTTTATCTCGCCGCTGAACGAGTACGCGAACAATCTTTCGCAGCGCTCGTCGTAGGGGGATACGGCGGGAAGCGGTCCGCGCGCGTGCCCGCAGTGGAGCCAGCCGTCGCGCACGATTCCGATGCCGGACGGGTCGTCGGGATTCTCAAACTTCTTCGGGTCTTTTATGCACGAGACCGCCATGTTTGAGTATTCGAGCGTCTTTTCCGAGAGCCCGCCAAGCTGCGGCTCGATGTGCTCGATGTGCGAGTTGTCGAAAGAAATGCGCGTCTCGCAATAGCAGCAGAGATATTTTTGCCTCTTTATAAAAGACTCCTTCAGCGCGGACTTCACGCGGATGTTGTGCAGCGACGAATATTTCGCGCCCGGGTGGCCGCGCTTCCAGCGGGAGAACTGCGCGGGCTCGTCGCCGCGCTCCGGCTTTGGGATGTATCTCATTGAGCCTCGCGCGATAGCGCCCTAACCAGATATTCCGCCCGCACAATTTCGGGGTCGTCCGGTATCAGCGCGTTGAGTTCCTCGATAATTTTGCGCGCCCCCGCGAAATCGCGCGCGTCGATCATCGCGTACATTTTGGAAATTTTTTCCGAGGCGTCGGGCGGGCGCGGCGAGTTTAGCAAATTTGAAAGCATGTCCGACGGATTTCTCCCGTAGGGCGATTCCACCTTGAGAATCCTCTGCCCATCGCCCTCGCTGCTTATTTTGTATAGGCTCTTGGAATACGCCATAATCGAGGGCGAGTGCGACGAAATTATAAACTGCGCCCCGACGAAAATACGCGGCAGCCGCTCCGCGACCGCAACCTGCCAGTCGGGGTGAAGGTGCAGATCGAGCTCGTCCACGAGCACGATCGCCGACGACTCGAGCGGGTTTTTCATCCGCGGGTTCGCGACCGCCATTCGCATGGCGATGTCGGCGATGAGCGAGGCGACGGTTTTCTCGCCGTCGGAAAGCGCGCAAGCGGGAATGTTTTTCGAGGGTATGAAAAGCTCGCCGCCGCGGACTTCGAGCCCCTTGAAAACCACGCTGAAATCGCAGAGCGCCTTTTTGACCGCCGCCAGCGCCGAGTGCTTTGCGTTTATCGCATCGCGCCGCTTGTTCGCCGCGCGCAGCGGCAGGCGCGAGGCCTCCTGCATTTCGCGCGCGCGCTCGTCAATCTCCGATGCGAGCCATTTGGCGAGCTTTCCAAAATCGGTGCCGGCGTCGAACGCCTTTTTGTAAACGCTCGTGCGGTCGGTCGATTCCGACGGAACGGGCGAGACCGTCCCCGTAAAATTTCTGCCCGTCCCGTAATACGCAAAGACGGGAAGCTCGACGTCGGCGCCGTCGGGCGAGTCGAGCAAAACGCGCATGTCGGAGGCGTATTTTTTCGCCGCCGACATATTGCTCGCCTTGCCGCTGCGGCGCTTGTCGGCGCGCTTTGTGAGGATGAGGCTTATGTCCTTGCCCGACTCCGTGAGCGTCATCTTAAGCCGCGCGAAAGTCTTCCCGTAGGAGACGTCGGAGCTTTTTATTTTAAGCGGCGCGGCGTGCGCGTTTGAAATTCCCGCGGGCAGCCACGAAAGCATTATCGACACCGCCTCCAGAAGCGACGATTTCCCGCCGCCGTTGCCGCCCGCGAGCACCGTCATGGAGCCGTTGAACTCGACATATTCGTCGAGAAGCCCCCTGAAATTTTCGATATGAATGTTTTTTATCCTCATCGGAGCGCCTTTGAATATCCCATTTTGCGCGCCTTTTGGCAAACAAAATTTAGCCCTATTTTATGCTTGAGCGGCGCGGCGCAGAAGGCAAAAATTTGCGCCGATGAAGACGCAAAAGCCAAAGCGGGCATCGCTTAAATCGATCGCGAAAATCGTGGGCTGCTCCACGACGACCGTTTCAAACGTCATAAACGGGAAAGGAATGTTCGGCGGGGAGATCCGCGCGAAAATCCTCGCGGCGGTGAAGAAATACAACTACACCATGAACGCCTCGGCGCGGAGCCTGCGCATGGGGCGCAGCGAAACCGTCGCGGTCGTTTTCCACCGCCCGAACGTCGAAATTTTCAAGAGCGAATACTACATTACGATGATGTACGGCCTGCAAAAGCGCCTCTCGGAACTGGGCTTTGAAATCCTGCTCGCCGAGGCTTCGCGCGCCGGCGCCGAAAGCGGATCGCGCCCGCGCTTCATAAGCCGCGGAAAAGCCGACGCGGTCGTCGTGCTCGGGCGCGCGCCCGAGAGCATCGTAAAGTCTCTCGCCGGCTGCGCGCTCCCGATGCTCATGCTCGACTCCTGCTCGAAAAACATCGACTCCATTTATACCGACGGCAAAAAGGCGACCGCCGAGCTCGTCGAAAAAATCGCGAAAAGCGGCAGAAAGAAAATCGCGTATTTCGCGTGCGACAATTCCGACTTCAACACCGACATGCGCATAGAAGGCTACCTTTCGGCGATGAAAAAGGCGGGTCTTTCCAAATATGCCGCCGTCTGGCGCGACTTCGCCACAAACGAGGAGGGCGTAGAAAGATTCGCGAAAATCGCCGCGTCTAAAAACCGCCCAAGCGCGGTTATCGCCGCGAACGACGACCTCGCCGCGATGCTGATGCAAAAGGCGCGCGAAATGGGATTCTCCATTCCGCGCGACATCGCCTTCGCGGGCTTCGACGACATCAACCTCGCGGCGCGCTGCTCGCCGCCGCTGACGACCGTGCGCGTCGACTGCGCGAAGATCGGCGCGATCGGCGCCGACACGATCGCCGAGAGGATAAAAAACCCCGGCCTGCACACCCGGAAGCAGATCTTCGACGTCTCCCCCGTTTTCCGCGCCTCGACGCCGCGCTGATGAAAGGGCAAATTTTGTTGACGCGCCCGCGGAGGCTCGTTTTAGTTAAACGATAAACTAAAAACGCAATGAACACACTTCTTGGCATAGACATCGGCGGGACGAAATGCGCGGCGGTCGTCGCGCGCGAGTCCGCGGGCGGCGCGCCTGAAATTCTGGCGAAAAAATCTTTCCCGACAATCGCGGGGGACCCGAAAGCGACAATCGCGAAAATAATAGAGTCGGCGCGCGGGGCGCTGAACGAGGCGGGCGTTCCCGCCTCGGAAATCGCGGCGGTCGGCGTAAGCTGCGGCGGGCCCCTCGACAGCGCGCGGGGCGTGGTGATGTCGCCGCCGAATCTGCGCGGCTGGGACGGCATTCACATAACCGAAATCCTCTCCAAAGAGTTCGGCGCGCCCGCGTTTTTGCAAAACGACGCCAACGCCTGCGCCCTCGCCGAATGGCTCTACGGGGCGGGAAAAGGCGCGCGCAACATGGCGTTTATGACGTTCGGAACGGGGCTCGGCGCGGGGCTCGTATTGGACGGCAAACTTTACTCCGGCACGAACGACAACGCGGGCGAAGTCGGGCACATCAGGCTCGAAAACTACGGGCCCGTCGGCTACGCGAAGTCGGGCTCGTTCGAGGGCTTTTGCAGCGGATCGGGCATCGCGCAGCTCGGCAAGACGGCGGCGGCGGAGCTTCTCCAGCGCGGAGAATCCTGCGCGTTCTGCAAAAGCTTTGGCGAGCTTTCATCGATCACCGCAAAGAGCGTCGCCGACGCCGCGAACGCCGGCGACAAAACCGCGCTCGAAGTTTACGCGCGGTCGGCGCGGCATCTCGGCGCGGGAATCTCGATTCTCGTCGACATTTTAAACCCCGAAAAAATCGTGATCGGCAGCATCTTCGCGCGAGCCGAAAATCTGCTGCGAAGCGAAATGCAAAAAGTGATCGACCGCGAGGCTCTGCGCGGGGCGGCGAACGTGTGCCAAGTCGTGCCCGCAAAGCTCGGCGAATCGATTGGCGACATCGCCGCGGTCTCGGTGGCGTCGAACGGGCTTCTTGAAAAATGAAAACCATAATAGAAAAAGATCTCGCCGAAGCCGCGCAAGTTTTGCGGATTTTCTCCGCCGACAAGGCGGCGCTTAAAAACATCGAGCGCGCAGCCAAAGCGATGGCGAAAGCCGTTTCGGCGGGGCGCAAAATTATCGCCTGCGGAAACGGCGGCTCGCTATGCGACGCCACGCACTTTGCCGAGGAGCTGACCGCGAGGTTTCGCAAAAACCGAAAGCCGATCCCCGCTATCGCCGTGAACGACCCCGCATACCTCACATGCGCCGTCAACGATTTCGACCCTGAAGACGCGTTCGCGCGGTATGTCGAGGCGTTCGCGAAAAAGGGCGACGTGCTTCTGGCGATAAGCACGAGCGGCAACTCCGAAAACGTCCTCAGGGCGGCGAAAAGCGCGAAGGCTCTCGGCGCGAAAGTCGTGGCTCTCACAGGCAAGGGAGGCGGCAAGCTCGCGGGGCTCGCCGACATCGAGATACGCGCGCCCGAGACCCCCTACTCCGACAGGGCGCAGGAGATACACATCAAAGTCGTCCACATTCTCGTCGAGTGCGTCGAGGCTGCTGCGGTTTACAAAACCGCGAAGTAAAAAAATCCTTTAAAAAAAACGCGCGCGGGCGGAAGAAATTCCCCCCGCGTTTTTTTGGTAAACTGTTCGCCTAAAAAAATATTTTCGCGCCGTTGACATCGCACGCGCGCGCGGTAGAATTTCTTTCAAACAAAGCCAATTTTTAAAAAAAGGAAAACTATGAAAAAATATATCTTGGCGATTGCCGCGGCTCTCCTGCCCGCGGCGTTTTGCGCGGCGGCAAGCCCCGCCGAGGAAAAGCCCTGCGCGGCGGTGTATGTCAAGGCGCAGTTCCCCGTCGAGCGCGGGACGGCGCCGAAAGGCGTCGTTCTTCTGAAAGCCACCTGGCCGAACTTCGACAAGAACAACGGCGTTACGGTCTTTATGCCGACCGACCTTAAATGGAAAAATCTGGAGTTTTCCTTCATACCCTCGCAGAGCGGGAAAGTCGAAGTCCAATTCCGCACGCGCTTTTTCAGGGGCGACGACGGAAAAATCTCGACGCTGCGGACGTTCTACGCCGACATCGCCGTAGACGGGAAACCGCGCGGCTTTGAAAAGGGGCTGAAAGGCTGGAAGAGATACGGCAAGCCGTCAATGGGCTACGATGGCGACGTCGGCAGATACGCGGCGACGAGCTACTCGAATTCGATTTCCCTCATGGTCGACGCGGAGGCGGGCAAGGAAGTGAAAATTTCGGCGCTCGCCAGAAACGGCGGCAAGGACGTCGAGTTCGGGACGTTCGACCTTTCAAAATGCGCCAATATGCCGTTCGACGGCGAAAAAAGCGGCGACTTTTACCCGCTGCCCAATCTGCCGAAAGAAAAAAACGCCGAGGGCGTCGCGAACTTTAGCGGAATAGACTTTAAGCTCGCCGGCGGCGCGCTCGCGCTCTGCTCGCCGCGCGCGAAAAACAAGATGTCCGCCGAGCTGAAATGCGAGTATTCATGCCCGTTCAGATTCCTCTATGTTTTGCAATCGTCGGGCAAAAACATCAGGAAGAAAAACAGAATGAAAAACGTCGGCTCGATTGAAGTCTGCTATGTGGACGGCACCGTAAGCCGATTCTGGATAAAGTCGGAATACGAGGCGATGCCCATGTTCTCAAGCGCGAAGGGCGACAACGCCATGCCCGTGTACGTCGAAAACAAAAAAGAGGGCAAGGGCGCAATGTATATGAGCCGCTACTCCGTAGACCAAAAGCCGATCGCGAGCGTCGTGTTCAAGGGCGTTAACTACGCCGCGTGGAACATCGCGGGCGTTACGCTCTCGTCGAAGGAAGTCGCCACGTCGGACATCTACGAGTTCGACCCCAAGCAGTGGCGCGCGGTCGACATCTCCGACCTCGAGATCCGCGACGGCTCGGCGCTCGACGTCTCCGCGGGCATGGGGCACAAGCCCGCGGGCAAGTTCGGCAGGCTGAAAATTTCGCAAGACGGCAAGTTCTACTTCGAGGGCGCGCCCAGCGAGAGGGTGAAGTTCAAGGGCACGAACTGGCGCCCGGGCGACCAATTCTTCACGCGCATAAAGACAAAAGAGGACATCGACGTCCTCGCGAAAGCCGCGCGCAAGCAGGGCTACAACATGGTGCGCTGGCGCTTCTCGATGAAGGGCAAAAAGGAGTTCGACGCCCCCTACAAGATGAAGCCCGAAGTGCTCGATATGTACGACTACTTCATGTACGCGATGGCGCGCGAGGGCGTTTACACGCACCTTAACCTCTCGAGCCACGACCTCGGCGACCCCGACTTTGTCTGGAGCGACCGCTACGACGTGAAGATGAAAATGTTCCTCGGCGACCCGCACACGCGCGACTGCTGGCGCAAGCTCGTGCACATGCAGCTCAACCACGTCAACCCCTACTCGGGCAAGAAATGGAAGGACGACCCCGCGATCGCCACGACCGAATACTTCAACGAGATGGAGCTCGGGCTTTCGTCGGGCAAGCTCTCGATCGAGACAAGGCACATGGCCAACACCGCGTTCCGCGAATGGCTCAAGAAAAAATACAGCTCGATAAGCGAGCTCAACGAGGCGTGGAAAAAAGAGGTCGCCGGAACGAACTTTAAAAAATTCTCCGAGATAAAAGCTTTCGGCGACCACAGATACAGGGCGCTGCGCGACAAAAGCTCGTTCCTGCTCGAGCGCGCGAAAGATTTCCTCGCGTTCTGCGAGAACGCCGTGCGCGTCGAAGAAAAGTTCGACGCCCCGCTGCACCAGTTCAACTGCGCGAGGACTCTCGACATAATCCACATGAGCGCGGAGGCGGGCTCGTACATGGCGCAAAACGTGTATTTCGCCCACCCGTCCGAATTCAACGCGGTCGACTCGCGCACGCCGCAGCACAGCTCGCTCGAGCCGTCCGAGGCGCTGAATTATTTCAGGGGCGCCGTCATAAAAAATATGCCCGACCGCCCGATGGCGCTGACCGAGTGGCAGCACTGCCACTGGAACCCCTACAAGCACGAGGCTGGCGCGACATTCCCCGCGCTCGCGGCGCTCAACGATTTCGACAACCTGACGGTGCACGACTACGCCATCGAAAAACACGGCAGCGGGATTTTCGGGCACGCGGAAGTCGCGCGGTCGCCGATTATGCGCGCGAACGAATTTCTCTCGTACTGCTTCTTCTTTAGGGGCGACGTGAAGCCGTCGCCGCACAGGGTCGATCTGGTGTTCGACAAAAAATTCGTCGCCGAGGATCCGGGAATGGCGCACTCGGTGAACGCGGAGCAGTCTAAGCTCTCGTTCCTGACGGGCTTCGCGATAGACTTCCCGGGCGCGCGGAAAATCGGCGAGCTTGGCAATATCAAGCCGAAAGCGCCCGACGCGGTGATCGCGCCGTCGGGCTACACGCTCACGAACACATACGCGAACTTTGTCGAGGCCGGCGCGACGGTCGGCGGACAATTCGATCTTGGCGAGGCGGTGAAATCGCTCCGCCAGAAAGGAATTTTGCCGCCCGAAAATATCACCGACATCTCGAAGCAAATCTACCAGAGCGACACCGGCGAAATCACCCTGCGGCTGAACGAGCTTCTCGCGAAAGTCGAAACGCCGATGAGCGAGGCGGTCGCGATAAAGCCCGCGACGAAGAACGAGAAAGTCGGCTCCCTTACGGTGAAATCGACGAGCGTCCCCGCGCTTGTCGCACTCGCGAGCGTGGACGGCAAGCCGCTTCTCGAAAGCCGCAGAATGGTGTTTATATATTCGACCGACACGCGCTCGACTGACTTCAAGCTTTCGCCCTCGCGCGAGCTTCTCAAGTCGCGCGGCAAGCCGCCGATTTTGGTGATGACGGGCGTTCTCTCGGCTGAAATCGACCTGCCGCAGAGCAAGGACGGAACGAACTTTTCGCTCTACGCCCTGACGCTCTCGGGCGAGCGCGCGGAGAAAATCCCGGCTCAACTCTCGGACGGCAAGCTCTTGGTTAACCTCGACACCAACACCCTCAAAAAAGAGCCCGCCGTCTTCTACGAACTCGTCGCCGAATAGCGCGCGCGAGAAATGGCGCGGCTTCCCGCGTCGCAACCCCCGCGACGCGCACGCGAAATGCAAAGCGCCGCGGGAAAAACAAAAAAGGCTTTAGGAAACCCCGAAAGCCTTTTTTTGTTTCACCAATTCCGCACCACCCTGTGCGCTGACTTATTTACTTCGCGCGCCTGCGCCGCGCGGCAAAGGCGAGCGCAAACACGCCCAACACCGCCGCCCAAAACGCGGGCTCTGGAATTTGCTCAAAGACAATCTGGAATTGATTGTCCGCAACCTTGTAATTCCAATCTCCAGCATACGCTTCGCCGTTAACTGTGAGGAAAATTGTTTCATCAACTACAAACAAATTAGCGCCCGTAATGTGCGAGCCGTCCGCCCAAGACATCACAACGATCGCCTCGCCCTCGGACGGGGCAAATGCGCCCTCAACATTCACGCGCAAAACCGCCCCATTTTCAAACGCCAGCCCCGCCCCGCTCGCAACAGTAAACGAAGTCGAACTTTCCGCATCGGTATTGATAATAAGATTGCCGTCGCCCGCGATTGTGAGCGTTCTTTCATCTATAACCTCAAGCTCCGCGCCGTTTTCAAGAGTAAGCACCGCCCCGCCCGAAACCGTGGCATTAGCTTCCGAAATCTTCGCGGAAATCATTTCACCGCCGCCTGTCGCGGGAGTGTATTTATGAATGGTAAACGATTCCGCTTCCGAAGTCATAGCAAAATTCTTTATAACTCCGTCGGACATAATAGTAGTTTTGTAAATTGGCGCGCCACTGACGGCAATCATGTCGGCACCGCGCAAATCGGAAAATGAAAAATTTACATTTGTAATTCTGCTCGCAAAGAAACTCGCGTTTTGCAATTTTTGCCCCGACAAATCCCAATTTGATATATTGTTGTAATCGAACATAACGCCGCGCAAATCGCCCATTTGATATGAAGCGGTAGATTTGAGCTGCGCTTCGGTAAATCCATTTGAAACCGTCGAAGTTAAATCGGTTCCCATTATATTGGAATTTGTGAAATCTGCATTTCCAAGTTTTGCCCCCGATAATACCGCATTTTCAAGATTAGCCGTGTTTAAGTTAGCATTTGTAAAATCTGCGCTCGTCAAATTTGCACCTGTAAAATTTGCGCTTGTTAAATTTGAAGATTCAAAACTAACAGAATTTGCATTTACATTCGTAAAATTTACATTTGATAGATCATAATACGAAAGAGATAATGAAGTCAAATTCGCACCTGTAAAATTTATATTTCTCAAATTTACATTGATAAAAGTTGCCGAAGTCAAATTCGCACCTGTGAAATTTGCATTTGTCAACGTAACCTCCACAAAAGATGCCGATGTCAAATTCTGCCCAGAAAAATCCCAACCGCTAAGATTCATAGTATTGGACGCAAAACTTACCCCGCTCAAATCTTTATCCTGATAACTCTTTGTGGAGTATAACTGTTCCTTGGTGAATCCAGTAAAATAAAGCCCCCCAAAAGCCGCATTCTTTATTATGGCATTTGTGAAATTTGCGTTTGTTAACGTCGTTCCACCTACAAAATTTACTGAAGTCAAATTTGCACCTGTTAAATTTGCGTTTGTCAACGTGGCGCCAGCAAAACTTGCCGAAGTCAAATTCTGCCCAGAAAAATCCCAACCGCTATGATTGCCGCCAAAACTAATCCCGCTCAAATCTTTATCCTGATAACTTTTTGTAGAGTATAACTGTTCCTTGGTGAATTCATTAGTATTATAATTAAAACCCGCATTCTTTATTATTGCATTTGTGAAAGTTGCGTTTGTCAACGTGGCGTCAGCAAAATTTACTGAAGTCAAATTTGCACCTGTTAAATTTGCGTTTGTCAACATCGCGTCTCGAAAATTCGCTGAAGTCAATTTCGCGTCTGTGAAATTTGCGTTTGTCAACGTCGCGCGCTCAAAACTTGCTGAAGTTGCATTTGCTTCTATCCAACTGGAATTTTTTAAACTCTTATTATAAAAACTTTGCTTGCTGACGTTTTGTCCGTCGTAGTTTTCATTGTCGGCAAAGACAACAGCGGTTGCGGAAAGGATAAAAATAAGTAATGATATTTTTTTCATAGTTAAATTTGGTTAAATTGTCGTTATTGTGATGTGGCGTTAAATTAGATGCGTTTCATATACTGATAGTGCCAATTTTGATTCCCTTGTACTTTTATAAATTTCCAAGTTGGTGCACTGATCTCATTAGCGATGTTGCTTTCACCCACAATCGCGTAAACGGGATTTACCCATTTGCAATCGCTATATATTCCGTAAAAACGGTAAATATAATTCGCGCCGCCCAAAATCACTATCGGCTTTTGCGGGTTTTTCTTCGCTTCGCTATCAAGGTGGTTAAATCCCTTTCCTGCCCATGCCGGACAATTATCTTTGCCCTTTTGGTTTATATAGCGGTAGTGGTCACCTAGTCTTGATAATCTTTGGCGAACTCTAAATTCAAAATTGTATCTTGGCAGTTTGAAATCGGCACTAACTAAGCCCCAACATGGAGACAACATAAAAAGATTTGTTTTATTGTGATCATACGCAAGTTCGTAGGGGGTAGGTTTGCCTCTTCCAAGATAAAGATATTTCGCCTCTATCATGTAATTGGTTGGCGTTTTCTGCAGGGAGTTTACCAATTTATAATAGTCGTCAAATCCTGAAGTTTTTGGTTTATGGAACGGATAATGGAATTCGCCTTGCGCACCGTCTACGTTTCCAAACTTTACGCTTATTCCATTGTCGAAGAATAAAGGTAAACCTTCTTGTGTTCCACAGCAAGGACACACAAGAAAGAAATCAGGTTTCTCGTCGCTATTAACTTTGCCATCATGATTAACAGCATAATCTACTCTTTTCAAATATTCGATTAGTTTTTCCATAATGAAAACGACCATAGTATTTGAAATACTATATCATTTTTATTTTGTAAGATATTGATTATGCGAATTTGTAAAAATAAACCTCAGAGTTGCGGTGATAAAATTGCGAGGGTAGAAAAGGAATTAAAAAATCTTTTTAATTATTGTTTTTTCGACAATTCCAGAAGATTTTTTGAACTTTCTTATTGACTATAGTATTTCAAATACTATGCGCGGGGAAATCGTATCAGATAGAATGTAATTATACTGGAGTTATGAAACAAAAAAACGCCCTCTAAATGGGGGCGTTTTGAGTTTTGTATATGGCGGAGATTACTTGAGTTCGGCTTGGAGTTTGCCGAGGGTTGGGCGGGAGGCGATTTTTTTGCCGTCGGCGAAAATTGAAAGTCCCGCGCCGGCACCGTAGCGGGAGCCGTCGGCGTCCCAGACGATTGAAAGGAGCTTGCCTTTGCAGGAGACGTTTTCGATGGCGAAATATTCCCACGAATCGGGCGCGAGCGGACTCACCGCGATTACCGAGCCCTCGCCCAAGCGAAGCCCGACAAGCCCAGTTATCACGAGGTCGTTAAACGTCGAGTGGTTGTAGTCCTTGCCGCGCTCTTTGAGTTCGCCCTTGGGGCCTTTCCACGACATAAGCCGCGTGCGGGAAATCCAGTCGCCGTTGTCGGGGTTTTGGTTTTCGTCGATCCAGAAAATAACTTTCCCGTTCCCAAGCGTGCGCCTGTGCGAGTCGGCGTAAGTTTTGAGCGCGTCGAAATAGTCGTCTTTGGAAAGCGGGGAATTTTTGTAGTCGTTCAAAAGGTTCGCGAGCGCCACAAGGGTGATCGACGTCGAATACGGCCAGACGGGCCCGTTCCACTGGCACTCGTGCCCGACGTAGGAAAGCCTGAAGCGCGGGTCGCGCCGCTCGGCGGAAGTCAGCCCCCACTTGCCCTTGAAGCCGTCCTCGTCGGCGAGCTGTTTCCACGCGTCGGAATATTCCTCGGGCGGAATGCCAAAATACCACGGAGTGTAGCCATGCA
>Ga0256407_10000510_pt1 | contig 92068 bp, 71 predicted proteins | sample RumenRJG_04DNA_FD_193489 | JGI IMG/M metagenome (GOLD analysis project Ga0256407, IMG submission 193489) | Bovine rumen microbial communities from Lethbridge, Alberta, Canada - RJG_04 | ecosystem: Host-associated > Mammals > Digestive system > Stomach > Rumen | place: Canada: Alberta... | reverse complement strand
CTCTTCTTTCTTATCTCCTTTCTCATTTTCGATAATAGTAATAATCTCTTCTTTCTTATCTTCTTTCTTCTCTTCTTTCTTATCTTCTTTCTCATTTTTGCTATTAATAGTCTCTTTTTTTTCTTCTTCCTTTTTAATTTCCATGCTTAACACATCCACACGTAGTAAACTAAACATCAGGAGGAGTAAAAACTTTTTACAAATATTTTGCATCATAAAAAAACTAGATACTATCTTTATAATATTTTGTTTGTTCTTTTTCGCTTTTTTTAAAAAAATGTATACATTCTCCTGAGCTATCCCCGCATATTTTTTATTTTGCAATTGGCGACATAGCCCTGAGCTTATCCACGCATACTTTCAGCTTTTCTATTGTATAATCCAAGTCCTCTTTAGTTGTCTCTTCGCTGATGGTAAAGCGTATTGTTCCATGTGCTGTTTCATGAGGGAGGCCTATTGCGAGCAGGACATGTGAAGGTTCTAGCGATGTTGAGGCACATGCTGAGCCAGTAGAAACGCCTATCCCGAAATTGTCTAGCAGCAGCATCAGTGATTCTCCCTCGATAAAATTAAAGCTTATGCTAATATTGTTCGCTAGTCTTTTTTGTGGATGCCCATTGAGATGCGTGTTGTCAATTTTTCCTAGCACGCGCTCTATGAAATAATCACGTAGTGACGCTTGTTTTTCTTGCTCTTCGATGTTCTTATCTATCCTTTCTGCAGCTATGCCCATTCCTACTATTCCTGCCACGTTCTCTGTCCCAGCCCTGAGGGAATGTTCTTGTGCTCCTCCGTACGCCCATGTTGCGATGTCTACATCTTTATTCTTATACAAAAACCCTACACCCTTAGGTCCGCCAAATTTATGTCCTGATGCTGAAAGAAGATCTATATTCATGTCTTTAACGTCAATGGGTAAATGTCCATATGCTTGCACGGCGTCTGTGTGGAAGATAACCCCCATCTCACGACAGATGGATGCTATGTCTTTTATTGGCTCTATGGTTCCTATCTCATTATTTGCGAACATTATAGTTACTAGGGCCGTGTCATCACGTATTGCTTCCTTGACGGCATTAACATTCACAAGACCATACTTATCTACGGGTAGGAATGTCACATCCCATCCTTTCTTTGCTAAATAGTGACATAGGTTCAAGACAGAATGATGTTCTATTGTCGAGGTGATTATATGCCTACCCTTAGATTTATATTTCTGCAGAATGCCCTTTATTGCCCAGTTGTTAGCCTCTGTCCCTCCAGAAGTGAACAATATCTCTTCTTGCGAACAGTTCAGTGTCTTTGCAATTTTAATTCTCGCTGCTTCAATCTCTCTTCTCACTTCCATAGCCAGAGAATATAGACTGCTAGGATTATAGAACTTCTCCTCTGAGAATTTTATCATTGCCTGTATCACTTCTGGATAGGGACGTGTTGTTGCTGCATTGTCTAGGTAAATGAATTTATCCATATTCTATATAAATAATAAGACTGTGAGTACTTTTATTAACTTAATGTTGTTTTTTTTCGGGATTTTTAAATTGGAGTTTTAAAGTTATTCTCTTAGAGTTTTAATGATTTTTTTAGAGACGATCATGATTACTTTTGTCGTGTTTTAATAAGTTTTAAACATGCGACTATAACTTTATATTGTTAATACGTTGAAAAAATATGTAGTAAAGACATTTATTGTGCAGTCATTATATCTTCAAGAATTTTATCTTTGTCGAAGTTTTTATCAAATATTATCTTTTTAATCTCTTCTTCTCTCCTAAACCCTGAAACCCTATAGCTTTCTTCTAGATCATCATACATTTCTTGTATTCTTTTATCTTGTTCTTCTGATATTCCATTCTCTTTTTTTATTTTTTCCCATTCATCCTCATTATTATTCTCTTGATTAAAGTTTTTGTTATTAAAATCTGGATTGATATTGTTATGATTTTTATTTTCATCTGTTTTATTCTTTGGATTAGCGTTTCCTACAATACTTTTTTCTGGAATGATTTTTTTTCTTTCGATGTTATTTAATATATCGTTTTCCTTCTTAACATCTAGATTGTTATTGTATTCATTGATATTGCTTTCTTTGTAGTTATTTAATATATTGTTTTCGTTATTATCTACTGGATTGTTGTTGTTCGAAAGATTGTTATCTAAATTATTATCATTCTCATTTTTGTTGCTCTTCTTAATAAGAAAATGCATAAATATTGCCCTCATTAATCCTAGAATGTTAATTGCAATGTAGAAATCGCTTTTTATTCTTATGTTTAAGTTAATGTTTAGGAAGCTTGTGATGGAATAAAATATTTTGCTAGTGGTTTTTATTCCCGACGATCGATAGAGATAAAGGAAAATCGCTGTGTCTATTATTCCCCCGAGAATGTTAACATTAAAATCTAGAAAGCTAAACGGAGCAAGGGAAGTTGGCTGAAGTCTATATCCCCAACATAAATACTTCTTGAGGGAATACACTTTGTTCATTTCTAATTTTTCTAGTTCGTAGAAGTTGTTAATGATAGAATGCGCAAGAGAGAAGAATAATTTGTTACCACAAATGAATATTTTAGAATAGGGCAGTGTTTTTATTTTCTCCATGACTGTCTTCCCCTCCCTTTTATTCTCATTTGTTTCCATTCCATAACATTCATTAGTTTTTATTATTAATGCTAGCAATAATATGCAGAAAACAATTCTTTTTAGTTTATACATGTTTACACTAATAAAAAAAATTTTGTAAAAAGTTTTGATTTCCGGTTATTGCCAGAATAAAGCGCTAGTGGGAGAGTGTTTCTTTTATAGTTTCCTTTTTATTATCTTGTCTATTTTTGTGAAGAGCTCTTCACAATCTTTTTCTTTATATCCTCGAGATGTTATTGCAGCTGTGCCTATGCGTATCCCTGACGTTACCTTTGCGCTTCTTTTGTCGAAAGGTATAAGGTTCTTATTAACAAGAATCTTATTTTCTTCCAATATATTCTGGCACTCCTCCCCTGTTATGCCTTTATTCTGCAAGTCTATGAGCATCATATGATTGTCTGTGCCACCTGAGACAACATGATAGCCGTTCTCTTGAAATAACATTGCTAACTTCCTTGCGTTTTTGAGCACCTGGTCTATGTAGGTCTTATAATCTTCACTTTGTGCTTCTTTAAAACATATAGCCTTTGCAGCGATGGTGTTCATGTGAGGTCCTCCTTGTATCCCTGGGAATATGTTACTGTCTATAACCTCAGACATGAGTTTTATCTTTCCTTCTTTATTACGCAATCCTTGAGTGTTTTCAAAGTCCTTCTTCATTAGTATCAAACCTCCACGTGGCCCACGTAGTGTCTTTTGTGTTGTTGCCGTGACGACATGACAATATTCAAAAGGATTGTTTAATCTCCCTGCGGATATTATCCCTGCGGTGTGTGCTATGTCTGCCATGAGAAAGGCCCCACATTCCTCTGCTATCTCCCGGAAGTGTTTATAATCAAAATCACGACTATATGCAGAAGCACCACATATTATAAGCTTTGGCTTCTCCTTCTTCGCTATCTCCCGGACTGTATTCATGTCTATCCTCTCTGTTATTTTGTCGAGGGGATAGTAAATACAGTTGTATATTTTGCCGACAAAGCTTATTTTTGATCCGTGAGATATATGCCCCCCACAAGATAAATCAAACGATAGTATTTTATCTCCCGTGGACAAGAAAGATGCGTAAACAGCCATGTTGGCTTGTGTTCCTGAGTAAGGCTGAACGTTCACGTAGCCTACATTGAAGAGCTCCCTCGCACGTCTTATAGCTATATCCTCTATAGCATCTACATATTCACACCCTGAATAATACCTTCGTCCGGAATACCCTTCCGCATATTTGTTCGTTAGAACACTCCCAAGAGCCTTTAGAACGTCCTCCGACACATAGTTTTCAGATGCAATGAGGTTTATATATTCTTTTTGTTTTGCCTCTTCTTTTTTTATAATGTCAAATATTTTTTCGTCCATAATGTTCTTATAGTGAAGGAATGTGTGTTATTTTTTTTATTTTAGTGTTAGAGATATCTTATGAGAGTCTATATTATCTCTCTTATAAATTCATCTATTTTTAGTGTTATATTATCTTCTTTCCCATGCTCTCTTATTGTTATCATTTTATTTTCTTCTTCTCTCCCGCCTATTATACACATGAAAGGTATTTTCATCATTTCTGCATCTCTTATTTTCTTGCTTACTTGTTCGTTGTTTGTATTTATTGTTGCTCTAATATTATTTTCCGTGAGAATATTTCTAATCTCTACAGAATATTTTATGAACTTGTTTGATATTGGTATTATTGATACTTGTTCTGGTGAAAGCCATAAAGGGAGATTACCATTTGTATGTTCCAATAATATAGCTGTGAATCTCTCTATCGAGCCTAGTGGCGCACGATGGATCATCACTGGCGTTTCTTTTTCGTTTTTTTCGTTTATAAAAGACAATGCGAACTTCTGTGGTAGTTGATAGTCTAGTTGAACTGTGCCCAATTGCCAGTCTCTTTCTAAAGCATCCTTGACTATGAAATCTATCTTAGGGCCATAGAAAGCCGCCTCACCATAGGCTATGCTTGTCTCCAGTCCTCCATGATCTTCAATAACTTCTTGTATTGCTTTTTCGGCCTTGTCCCATTCTTCCTTATTCCCAATATATTTCTCTTTATTATTCTTGTCGTGAAAGGAGAGGCGTATTCTGAAGTTTGTGAAGGTGAACTTCTGTAATGTCTCTATTGTCAGGTTAACTATATTCTCTATTTCTTCCTTAACTTGATCAGCTCTACAGAATATATGCGCATCATCTTGTGTAAAGCAGCGTGTTCTTGCAAGGCCATGTAGCTCTCCATGTTGTTCATATCTATACACTGTTCCGAATTCCGCAAGGCGTAAAGGAAGATCTCTATAAGAATGCATCTCACTTCTATATATCTCACAATGATGAGGACAGTTCATGGGCTTGAGGAAGAACTCTTCACCTTCATTTGGCGTGTGAATAGGCTGGAAGGAGTCTTCACCATATTTATCATAATGCCCTGATGTTATATATAGGTTCTTGTGTCCGATATGTGGTGTGGAGACATGCTTATATCCATATTTTATTTGTTGTGAATATAGTGTGTCTATGAGTATTTTCCTATACACTTCCCCTCGTGGTAGCCACAGAGGAAGACCTAGTCCTACGTTTTCTGAAAATGTAAATAGTTTTAGCTTCTGTCCTAGAGATTGATGGTTTCTCTCCTTTGCTTTTTCTATATTCATGAAGTACTCTTTACATAGTTCTTCACTTGGAAAAGAGATGCCATATATACGTGTCATCTGCTTATTCTTGCTATCTCCTCTCCAGTAAGCACTTGATATAGAAGTTAACTTTACATTCTTTATTATACCTGTATTTATAAGATGCGGACCTTTACACAAGTCTGTAAACTCACCAATAGAATATAAGGTGACCTCATCACAATCAATGCTGTTTATAATTTCACATTTGTATTCATTCCCTTGCTCTTTAAAATATTTTATTGCCTCTTCTTTTTTTACCTTTTCTCTTTTAAAATCCTCATTTCTATCTATTATCTCATTAATTTTGTTTTCTACTCTCTCTAGTTGTTCAGCATCAAAGTTTATCCCTTCAAGATCTACATCATAATAGAAACCATTGTCTGTTGCAGGGCCTGTTCCTAGTTTGTTTGTTTTATAAAGCTCTATTAGTGCAGCACCAAGAACATGTGCTGTTGAGTGCCATAATATTTTCTTACCCTCTATGTCTTCCCATGTTAACATTTTAACTTGGTAATCCCCAGCTGGGAAATCAACTTTTTGATGGAGGTCATAAACTCTTCCATCTACAATGAACCCAAATATCTCATCTTCCTTTTCAAATTCTTTAATGAAAGCGAGAGAGTTAAAATTATTGTTCTTTGTTTCTCTGATTGCCTTGTTTTTATATATTATTTGTATCATTATATTATTTTTATTTATATAAAAACTTATATAATGCGTAGATTTTTTTGGAAGTTTCTTGTTTTCTTTTTGTTACAAAATAATTTAGATTTTGCTGAGAGTGTTAGCACTGTGAAAAGGGGAGATTATGATAGTGTGAATGATCTTTCTGCTTTGGCAAATAAATATTTAAAAAATCGTCAATTGACTTTAAAAGAGGACGAGGAAAGATTTGTTCAGACTCATTTTAATTATTTTTCACTTCTAGATATTTACTTCGCACGTGGGGATTTTGATCCTCTTCCTGAAAAGTGGTATGAGTATAGTAATATTATAAAAAGAAACAACAAGAGACGAGCCCTCGTGAGTTTTATACCTCGTCTTGTATCCTTTTTTACCGAATTTAACAAACCATTTGGTAATATTTTACCATCTACGACAATTCGTGATATTAACATACTAAATAGAAACTCTCCTTTTGATAAATTAGTATCGGAGATAGTTGCAGATGTTCGAGAAGATGGTACTAAGCCTAATGTTGATGATGTTTCTTTTGATAATTTGTGTTTTCTTTTTAGGTTGCTTAATGCTTATAATAAAAGTGAGGACATTGATGATGTTATAAGAAACAATGAAGCACTCTTGTCAGATAGAGACACAATGTTGGGACTTTTTGATATATTAAAAAACCTTCGCGAAGATGAAGATTTCCTTTTACATTTCAATGACACTATTGATTTTTTGCAACAATGTGGTTTACATAAAGGCGAATACGAGTGTTATAATTCTGGTCAGCTTGTATATAGCGATACTGAGGAAGGCGAATGGAATGGTTGGCTATTAAATAATTTGGAAGTGTCAAAAGAGTTTAATTTTAATAGTATACCATTTTTTACTGAGGGCAAAAAATATCCTCCTTCAGTAATACTAAATCCTGTACACATTATTTTTGTTTTATTATCTAGGATACTTGGGAAACCTTGCATTTTGGAATTTGTTGACAGCTGGCGAATAGATAGCTTCCTTTTCTTTATAATTTTACAAATATTATTAAGATTCTTTACTAGTGGTAAAGTTAGTGTTATACTTAAAATCTTTCTCTTTTTTTATAATTTTCCATTTTTTAAAATCATAAGTGATTTTATCTTCAAAAGATTTCATATTAACATAAGTTTTTTTAGATTTATTTTACCAATAATATTTCAATTGTATCAATATGGAGTTTTGGAAAAAACAAATTTCGATACTATAAAAGAATCGTTTCCTACTGTTTCAGATTTTTTAAAATTTTTAAAACTTCAAGAAAAACTTTTAGCAGTCGTTAACTGGTTAAAAAAAGATGTGTTAAAGAAAATAGGATATTTATTACTAGTACTATTATGGGCATTTATTTTTTACATTACTTTTGTATGTCCGATACGTGTTTTTTACGTGTATAAAGAAAGACTTAGTAATATCTTGTTTGTAAAGGACATATTGCGTATACGTCGTTACGTTAGAAAGATACGTGAATTTTATTTGAAGATACGCGATAAGAATGAAAATATAAAATCTCTATTTATTAAATATCTTCCTCAATGCTCTTCTCTTTTTGATGTAGACATCAGTGAAAATGAATCATTGAATGATGAACAAAAAGAACTATTTAATCTCATTTTCACTGATAGGGAAATACTTTCCGGAGATGTACCTAGATTCTATTTCCTTTTTTATAAATATCTGGAGATGTTTGCAAAGATTATTGTTGAGACGCAATATGTAGGATCATATGTTAATGCTGCGATGCTTGTTAATTCCGGGAAGTTTTGTATCCCTAAGTTTAGATACTCTGGTGACAATTATATCAAGATGAAAGACTTTGTTCATCCTTATCTTGTTAATGGAGGTGTTAAAAATACTTTTGAAATTGGAGAAAAAAAAACGGCAATAAGGAACATGATCTTCTCTGGTTCTAACGGTACTGGGAAGACTACATTCCAGTTTGCAGTCGTTGACAATGTTATCTTAGCACAATCTTTAGGTATAGCTTGTTGCAGTGAATATTTAGCAACGCCATTCGACAAGATAATATCAATGTCTAATGCAAAGACAGACTTATCAGAAGGCCTTTCTGGATATACATCTGAGGTGGAGATGGTTAAGGATTGTCTTTCGTATCTTTCGGAGAATAAGGATAAGCGTATTCTTTTAATTTCTGATGAACCTTTATCTACCACAGACCCTGATTTTGCTGACTGGATCGTTGAAAAAATATTCAGACGCGTTTTTTCTTATCCTAATGTTACCTCTTTTGTTGCTACGCATTTTAAATCTCCAAAGAAAATCCCGGGTAGAGATAAGCATTCACATGCAGGTAATTTTAGATTTAAGATTGTAGATAAAGGCACTTCCTTGGAAAATCTTCATCTTCTTGAACGTGGTGAAGGTGATAACCTTGGTAAGATTATAGCAAAACAACGAGGGCTGCTTGATTTAATTGATATCAAGGAGTGATAGATAGAAATTGTTTTGTCCTATTATTATCTTGTAGTAACATAAATATTCTTTCCCCTCTCTTATATTATTGTTCGTTGTTGTCTTTTTCTTTATTATTGCTGGTATTTGTTTTGTGCTATTATATGCAATTACTTTGTAGTTGTGTTCATATTCTTGTATTTCACTAACAGCTAGTTTACTTTTAAATATAGGATTCTCGTTCCCTATCCCAAAAGGCTGCATCAACTTTAATCCCTCGATGAGACCATCATCTATGTCCTCGAGGGATATTTCTAAATCTTCTTTTATTTCGTTTTGTGTTTTATTATCACCATTCATTCGTTTTATTATTTCTTCAAATTTAAGTTTAAATTTTTCTAGGTTCTTTTTCTCAAGAGATATTCCTGCAGCCATGGTATGCCCTCCAAAGCGTAAAAGTAAGTCCTTGCATTCACACAGTGCAGAATAAAGATCTATATTATTGTTAGAGCGTGCTGAGCCAGTTATAAAACCTTCTTTCTCTGTTAATATTATAGATGGTCTGTTGTTGTATTCCACACAACGTGATGCGACAATGCCAAGTATCCCTTGGTGCCATGATGGGTTGTAGAGCACATTTGTATATTTATTCTCCTCTATCATCGTATATGCTTCTTCCACTGTGTTTTTACACATCATCTTCCTTTCTTCATTTAAGTTTTTGATATGCGTTGCTAACTTTATAGCTTTTTCTTCTTTGTTTGTTAGAAGTAGATCTATAGCATAGCTAGCATCATCAAGCCTCCCTGCTGCATTTATACATGGTCCAATTAAAAATAAAATGTCAGTTATGGTTGTTTTTTTTAATTTAAGTATCTCTATAAGAGTTTTTAGTCCAAGGATGGTGCAGTTGCTGCTTTCTGCTAGAAGTTTCAACCCATATGATGTTATAATTCTATTTTCGTTTACAAGAGGGACTATGTCGCACACCGTGCCTATACATGCTAGAAGTAATATCTCTTCGTTAAATTTTATATTTATCTTTGTACATATCCCTTGTATGAGTTTGAACACTACACCACATCCTGCCAATTCTGTGAATTTACTTTCTTTACCAAGTTTAGGGTTTAATATTATATTCGCATTTGGGAGATTATTATTGTCGGGTTCATGATGGTCCGTGACTAAGACCTCCACTCCTGCTCTTCTAGCTATATCTATTGAGTTTATATCTTTTGTTCCGCAGTCTACTGTTATTATTAGCTTCACACCATCATCTATAGCCTTCTCTATTGCTTTTTTACCTATTCCATACCCTTCATTAAATCTATTTGCTACTGAATATGTTATGTTTTTAGCTCCTATTTTTTGAAGGAAAGAAAAGAGTAGAGATGTAGAGGTTACGCCATCCACATCATAGTCTCCGTATATTAGTATCTTATTGTTTTTTTTTATTGCATTGCATATAGTGCTTATAGCTTCCTCCATTCCTTTTAAGAGATATGGATTTTGAAGATATTCGATCTTAGGATACAAGAACTTATTTATGTCATCATCTGTTGTGTATCCTCGCTGTTGTAATATCTTTTTAATTTTCTCATTAATCATAGATAGTATTTAAGATAAAAGATTGTCGTTTTAAGAAAGCTGCTTTTTATAAAAAATGCATTTTTGTTTTTTCTTTGTTTTTAATAACGACATTTCGTTTTTGCTACTGGATATTTATCTTTACTAAAGGTCTTTGTTTTTTGTGTTGTTTTTATAGATAATAAGTATATGTCATCTTTTATTTTCATTGGCCCACCTGGTGTTGGGAAGGGTACACAGCGTTCCAAATTTGAAGAGAAATACGGATGTGGTTCTATAGTTCCTGGAGATTTGTTGCGTGAGGAGGTTTCAAAAGAAACGGAATTAGGCTTACGCTTGAGTGATATTTTGTCTAAGGGCCTTTTAGCTCCTCATGATATTGTCATGAATGTGGTTGAAAAGAAACTACGTTTCTTTAAAGACAAGGGTGTTGAGAATATTATATTTGATGGGTTTCCTCGTGAGAAAGAACAAGCAGATGCTTTAGAACGTTTATTGAAACAATATCCTCTTTATTCAGTTAAGTGCGTTTTGTTATTTAAAGTGTCAGATAAAACTGTATTTAAACGTATACACCACCGTCTTGCTACTGGTTCGTCTCCACGTTCCGATGACAAGAGCGACGAGGTTATAAAAACCCGTTTAAAGGTATTTTATGATAAAATAAAAGATGTTGTTGAGGAGTTTAATAAAGCTGGTATAGTTCATGAGATAGATGCCTCTGGGGATGTATCTTCGGTGTTTAAGCTCGCTGACGACATCCTCGCTAAATTTATGGAATAAAGGTTTTTAATGCAAGCAGCTGATTTTATTGACGACATCGATATTGTAGTTAGATCAGGGAATGGCGGAAGAGGATCTGTACATTTTCGTCATGAGAAATATATTCCTTTTGGAGGACCTGATGGAGGAGATGGTGGAAAGGGTGGAGATGTTGTTTTTGTTTGTAAAAAAGATCTATCAACATTATATCATCTACGTAAATCATCACGACGTTTTTTTGCAAGCGATGGCGGCGATGGATCTGGAGAGAAGATGAAAGGTAAGAATGGTGAGAGTGTTTTCATCCCTGTTCCTGTTGGTACATGTATTATGGATAAGTCTACATCCGAGATTATATATGAGATGCTCACTCCTGGGGAGGAGTTTATTATTTTAAAGGGCGGTCGCGGAGGTCTCGGCAATGTGCATTTTAAATCATCAATAAATCAAGCCCCACGTTATGCTCAGCCAGGAGAGGAGGGTGTTGAGATGATTTTGCATTTAGAATTGCGTCTTTTAGCAGACATTGGGCTTGTTGGCTTCCCTAACGTTGGGAAGTCTTCTTTCCTTTCTGTTGTTTCTTCTGCAAAACCTACGATTGCTGACTATGAATTCACGACATTGATTCCACAACTTGGGATTGTTAATCATAAGAGCCGATCGTTTGTCGTCGCCGATTTTCCTGGAATAATAAATGGTGCTCACTTGGGGAAGGGGCTAGGTATACACTTTCTAAAACATCTACATCACGTTAAGTGCTTATGTTATATGTTGTCGGCGGAGAGTGATCCCTATAAAGCATTTTTACAGTTAAAGGAGGAGGTCTCTTTATTTGATAGAGGTCTTTTAAACAAGGCTAGTGTTGTTTTCGTGAACAAGAGGGATTTGATTAATGATGATGATGAAGAAAGGATAAGAGATAGTTTCAGAAAAGAAGGTATTGCCCCACTTTTTATTTCATCATTAACAAGGGAAGGAATAGACGAAGCCTTGGATTTTCTTTTGGAGGTTGTTGTGAGCAACTAAGGAAATATATTATATTTTGTAGAAAATAAATTTCAAGAGTTGGCGTATATTCAAGAGTAATATTATTTTTTAATTTGTTTTGTAGATGTTAATTATTCGTTGGTATAAGCATCATATTATCTTTCCCAGTCATTGTTTTAGGTAATGTGCCATCCCATTTCTCTATCCACATCTTTTGTATTAATAAAGGAGTTATAGACTTAGCTACTCTATCATTAGCGTCAGCTTCTGCTTCTGCTGATATTTTTAATGATTCGGCCTGACCTTTAGCCTGTGCTATTTTTATCTTAGCATTAGCTTCAGCTTCCTTCACTTGGTTCTCAGCTTTTAAAGCAGATTGTATTGCTGCATTTTTTTCATCTATAGTGCGTGCTAAAGATTTAGGTGGTGTTATAGCCGATGTGAATTCTTCAACGATAAAACCTTCACATTCTAGGGACTTTTCTAATCTCTGTCGGACATTATTCTCAAATTCAGCTCTATGTGACATAAGATAGTCGGAGTTATAATCATTTGCGCATGTACGATATGCCTCGTATATACATGTCCTTATGTAACCATTTTCCAGGTCATCAACCCCCTTACGATATTTGATGAATATATCACACACCTTATCCCCATCAAGTCTATAAGCTATCTGTGGTTCCATTGTAAAAACAGAAGCATCCTTAGCATTAACGTTAAAAGGTTCGTATGTTTTCCTCTGTATATATGTAGGATATCTAAAAATATCTGTAGTATAATGATTATACACAAGTAGACCTCTACATGTTCCTTCGACTCCTCCTTTTTTATGCGCATCTGTAGACCATTTATGAAATTTTATTCCGATTTCAGCAGAGTCTATTATTGTTAACCTATATGGTTGTAGGAAGGCTACAATAATAATGATAACACCATATTTAATAATATCTTTCCACTGTTTAAGCTTCTCACTTATGTAAAACTCTATATCGTTTTGTTCTTTGTTTACCGCTGACATATGTTCAATATATTGATTATTTATCCATTTTTTATAAAGATTATTGCTTTATTATTTTATAAAAATATCTGAAATTATGCCTGCTCTCATTAATTTGTTATTGTGGTTTACAAAGAGGGATGATAATTTCCGTTGTAAAAAGTGAATTTTATTTAGTTATCTTTTAATGCTCAGAGCGAGAAAAGTATGATGTTATCTATGCGTATGATTGTGTAGTCCCTATGGGACTCGAACCCATCTTACTAGATTGAGAATCTAACGTACTAACCGCTATACTAAGAGACCTTATTTAATTTTTATTTTCTCTTCCCAAATAGACTCAAGAGCGCACGAAATAAATTTATGAAGTCAAGATATAATGCTAATGCGCCTATTATTGCAGTTTTTTGATTGTCGCCTATGTTATAAAGAAGATTTAATTTTTGTGAATCATACGCAATTAGGCCTACAAAAACAAAAACGCTGATTATGGTACTTAAAAACATTATAGTTGAGCTCATAATAAAGAGATTTAAAATAGAAGCAACAATTATTCCTAAGAGCCCCATAATACAGAGAGATCCTAAAGTAGAGAGATCTCTTTTTGTGAAATGACCATATAAAGCCATACATAAAAAGATAGCACTAGTTACAAAAAAACATGACGTTATGCTTTCTGAAGTATAAATATGGAATATTGGAGCTAAACTTATTCCGTTTGTTATTGTAAATAACGCGTAGAATATTCTAGCGGTTGTGTTAGACATCCTTTCTATATTTATATACAACCATAATAACAAAAAACAAGGTACAAGAAGAATAACCCACATCTGTTTAGTTGTGAATTTTATCATCATATCCAGAGATAGGCTTGTTAAATAAGCAGCTATTCCTGATAAAAAGAGTCCGCCTCCTACATACATGTAAACCTTTTTTATATATTCTGCAAAACCATATCTTTCTGTGTTTTTGTTCCTTACGCTCCTGTAGTTTGAATGTCTTATTTCCATACTATATTAATTTCTATATTATATATAGTAAAATAAAAACAATAAACTTTTTAAAAAATAATAATACCTATTAAATGTGTTTGTTAGTAAAAATATAATATCTAGCTCCTATGAATAAGGATAATGAACTTTTTGTTGAAAGTATAAATTTTTATCCTCGCGAGGATGATCTTGATAAATATGTTCTGATCCTTACTTCTCGTGGTGCTAAGAACAAGTTTTTTGTAGGGATAAATAGGGATGCTGCAGAGATTGTCTTACCTTATATAAATAATTCTCAAAATGAGGGGAAGGAGCATAAAGGCAGTGTGAATACTCCCTCAACACGCAAGCTTTTATTTGATTTTTATACTGATGTTTTAAAGGAGTATAAGTGTTTAATAGATAAGGTTATAATATCTGAAAACAAATCTGAGTCTAAGGGTGAGATTTGTATTTATGATAAAGTTTATGTTGTTGATATTGTTGTTGGTATAATAATTTCTTTGCAATTTAATACCCCATTGTTTATAACCGAGGAGTCTTTTCTTTTTAATACAAATTTATTAAAGAAGGAGGTTAGTAAGTTTATGCGATTAAAGAATTATACATTTAAATTCTCTCCATTTAACAACTATTCACGTGAGTTTTTACTTTTTTTGTATAAAAATTCTAAAGAGAATAATGATCTTGAACTTTTATATTTGTTGAAGAAGATGCTCATGGATAAACAGAAAATGCAGTTTAATGAAAAAGACTTTTTTTAATCTTCTTGATTGTCTCTATTATAAAGCGGAAGATTTTATCTTGAAAAAGGAATAAAAGCAAGATTAATATTATGATTAAGACTAACATGTAGAAATTAAAAATAAAAATACATTTACCATAAATATGATCTTCAGGAACAAAACCCCAAAAGCGTGAATCTACAGAATCATGTCTATTATCTCCAATCATAAAGAAGTAGTCTTGCTTAAATATATATTCATCTATTTTCTTCCCGTCTATGTATAGTTCGTTATCCCTTATCTCACATTTGCTTTCATTATTGTCATAGTTTACGATTGTATTCCCATATAGAGCTAGTGTTTCTTTATTTATATTTATCTCCATGCCTTTATGAGGGATTTTTATTGGCCCCCAATTTGTTATGTCTTTATAATTCGCAGCTTCTATAAAGAGTTTAGTCGTTGTTGGTTTTTTACTACATAGTTTTATATTTGGCAGGGGATTCTCTTTTAAAAGTTTTTCTTCTAGCTCAACAATATATTCATTGGAAGCCTCTTTATAAAAATGAGTGTTTATACCATGCATTTTAAAAAAACTTTCTGGTAATATCTGTTCACATGCGAACGAATATTGTGCTAAGCTTTTTTCACAGTTTTTAATTTCTTCATTGTTAATATACACTTTGTTGTTTATCATTTTTATTTCATCTCCTGGTAAGCCCATGCATCTTTTTATATAGAAAGTACGTATATCTACTGGCAGGAATGTTTCCTCAGGGTTGTTAAATGATACTATGTCGTTCCTTTTTACTTTTGAGAAGCCCGGGAGCCTGAAATATGGTATTTTTATCCACTCACGATATGATTTTATTTTTAGAAGATGTGTTTTCTGGTGTGTTAGTGGTACTTGTAAAGGTGTCATTGCTATTCTTGGTCCGTAGTGTAGCTTGCTTAGTATAACATAATCATCTGGCATTATCGTTCTTTCCATTGAACCTGTGGGTACTGTTGATATTTCACCTACACCCCATCGTAATAGTGTAGCAATGAGCAAACAAGGTATTATGTCTGCAAAAAGGAAATTGCAAAGGCCCTTACTATCCATATCATTGTAATTGTGGAGCTGGAGAGAACGATCCCTCGTCCAACTGTATATTTTAATATCATACTACATGTTTAGCGTTAATATGTTTCTCTGTAAGGATATTAACGCAATCTTATTTACAGAAGAGATGACATTTTATTTACTCTTTATTTACTTCATCTATAAATAAAGAGGTTTGTTTTTACCATAAAGTAAGTTTATATGTTAAACAAACAAAAAAACATATTCTTACCTAGCTCTCAATTATTAAATTAAGCAGCTATACGGACCATCATCTTCGATGATACGTTTTTTAACAAATCTAAGAAATTATCCTTAGGTCTGTTTTCGATAGTGACATTTCTGCCTTTTTCGTTTTCATTTATTTTTTTGAGTATTTTTTATGATGAACACTCAAACATCACATGCAAACATTAATCAATGCAGCTGTCAAAACATTTCAACCCCATTATGTTGTTATATATACATTAATATTTAGATTCTTTATCTAAACGTATATAAAATTATGTTCTTCCTACCTACAGCTTAAGCTAAACACTTCTCCCCAGTTCATTAGCTCTTGCCAAGCATTCTTCTTTTTGTCTTATTAGATCATTTTTTCTCTTTATTACTTCGTTTTCATATATTCTAAAGTTCTTTAATACAAAATTGTCCCAATTCTCTTGTGCGTAATCGATGCTTACTATCTCTCCTTTTGCACATGAGATGTTAACATTCCATGTTTTCCCCTCATTGTCATGGAAGGGCTCTAGTTTTTTAAATTTTCCTTTAGTTATGCCCTTTGCTTTCCCTTCTGATGTGATGAAGTAGAAGCTCTCAACGTTTCCCTCCATGTTTATTCTCTCTATCCCATTTTTTTCTGTGTTAAAAAAAAGTGTTATTTTATCTGCTGTGAAATGGTTAGGGTACCCTTCTTTTGTTAATATTATTATTGGTTTATATGTATTTCTCTTTTCTGTCGAAGTTAATAAAGATATTTTTTTTATTTTATTTTCATTATCCATCTCTACTACAGCGCTATTACTTGAGATTTGTATATTATTACTCCATAATATAGTTAAACCTTTTGTTTCTATCGTGTTGTTATTTATTAATTCAAAATATCCTTCTCCTTTCACTTGAAAATTTTCATTGTAAATACAAAACCCCTTGTCTGTGTAGAAGTGTGTATTTTTTTCTGTTTCTCCTTCGTTGATATTGCTTGCAAGAAGGAATATTGGCATTATTAGTAGAAGTTGTTTTGCAAACATGTTCTTTTTAAGAATTCAGGTTAAAGAGAAACTCTGTGTTAGTCCTAGTATTCCCAATCCTTCGCAATAGTTCTTCTATTGTTGTTACCATTTGTGATGATTCGTCTGCTAATATTTTACGTAGGAGCCCTATCCTGTTAAATATGCTTTCTTCTATGAGAAGATCATCTCTTCTTGTACTAGAAGTTAGGATGTCTATAGCTGGGAATATACGCCTGTTGGCTAGGTTGCGATCTAGTTTTAATTCCATATTACCTGTTCCCTTAAGGTATTCAAAGATAACGTCATCCATTTTAGAACCTGTATCTACAAGCACTGTTGCTATTATTGTCAGAGATCCTCCTTTTGGACCTTTTTGACAATTTTTTATTTGTAAAGAAGAAGCTGGTGTTGCTGCGTCTATCTCGCACCTACCATCATGTTCTTGTGCCGGATCTATAGGCCTTTCAGTGTTTCTTGCTGCTCCAAAGAACTTCTTCGGGTAATATAGAGAGTTCATTTCTATTCCACCACTAAGTATTTTTCCTGATGCAGGTGTTATCATATTATAAGCCATTGCTAGACGTGTTAGGGAGTCCATTAATATTACTACATCTTTTCCGTGTTCAACTAATCTCTTTGCCCTTTCAAGTGCGAATGTGGCTATTCTTGTTTGTCTTTCTGCTGATTCATCAAATGTTGAGGCTATTACTTCGCCCTGTACGCTTCTTTGCATGTCAGTGACTTCTTCTGGTCTTTCACCGATTAATAAAACTATTAATGTTATTTCCTTATGGTTTGTTGAAATGCCATTAGCTATGTCCTTCAGCAACATTGTTTTCCCCGATTTTGGTGGTGCTACTATGAGTCCTCTTTGCCCTTTGCCTATTGGTGTGAACATGTCTATTATACGTGTTGAGAGCAAATTACGGTCTGTAGATAAGATTATTTGTTCTGTTGGATAGACAGGTATAAGCTTTTCAAATTCAATTCTCTGTTTTGCCTCCTCAGCACTCATCCCATTTACTGTTGAGACTGATAATAAAGCATCGAATCTATCATTCCCCATTTTACATCTTTTGACACCAGTCACATAATCACCAATACGTAGTTTGTTTTGTTTTATAAGTGCTGGGGATATGTATATGTCTGATTCTTGATTGCGCGTCATGTTTTGTCTGAGGAAACCATAGCTGTTAGCTTGTATTATGTCTAAGAAGCCTGAACATGGTTTCATTTCTTCTTGTGTATCGTTACATTGTGTATTGTTTTCTTGCTCTTTGTTCTTTTCATCTAGTGCTTTTTCGAATGTTTCAAAGCGTCTTGTTTTAGGTATCATATTTCTGTAAGTAGTATTTATCTGAAAATAGGCTTTTTATTTGTTATAAAATAAAAGTAAAATATAAAAAATTTATATTGTATACTTTCTTAATGTATATTTTTTGTTTAAACAGTATGAGAAAAAAAATTTTTTCTTTTTTTTTATATCTAACATTATTTTTCTCTTTCTCTTTTCCGGAAGATATTTTTTATTACGATACCTTTTGCAATAATAGCATAGCAAGGCTTTTTGCGCGCAAGGCATATTGTGAACCTGTTGTAAGTCATTGTGAAAAGCTACGTTATAAATATATTTTTAGAGATATTGACTTGGATAAAATAGACCTTGTTATCGATCAATATATGATTAATAGAATATTGGATTATGGTGAGAGACATAAAGAAGATATCTTAAGGTGTATTGAGAAAATTGATATTTCTAATGTTCCACATGATGTTGCTGTTGATGTTTTGATTAGACAGGGACTTGCTTATATTTCTAAAGGTCTTTTTGAAGACGCCATCAGCATTTTTGAAAAATTAAAATGTATGGTGGAAGATGAACGCATGCTCATGTATATTGACGTTTACATCGCCTTTTGTTATTTTTATTTGGAGAGGTATAATGAGTCTTCATTTATACTCTTAGAGAGATATAATAAGCAGCACGACGACAAGTTAGATCCTATGTTCTTGTGTTTGTTGGCTATCTCTTTGTATTATAATCACGCAACAGATAAACTCTTGGAAATATATGGTGACGATAGAATACAGAAGGTTTTAGATGATGCTTTGAGTGAAACTGGTTTTATGTATGCCATTTTAGGAGATATATTCCTTTCACAAAAAGATTACAGTCAAGCTCTTGCAAGGTATGAAATGGCTTTAAAATCAAAGTTGAATGTCCAACAACATGATTTGTTATTGCTGAAAATAGCTTTTTCTAAATATAAGATAGGGAGTGTTGAAGAATCTTTAGATGCCTTCTTGCGTTTGTCGTCTCTAAAAGATATGATTGGCTCAATAGCTTGTTTTTATGTTGGGTATATATATATACAACAGGGGGACTATAATAAGTCCTTGGTTTTTTTTACACAGGCATATAAATCAGAATTATTGAATGAAGATTGCACTGCTGTAGCTTTATTTTTTTGTGGTGTTTGTAATTTTTTCTTAGGGGCACATGATGAAGCATTATCATTATTGGAAACTTTTGTTGATAGATATAAGAATCACCCTTTGTCCACTACAGCTAGTAGACTTATAGTTGATATAAATGTTCCTGACTATGACTATAGCAAGGTTATTAGTTCTTTTGAAAAAGGTGAGAGCGAAGATCTTTCTTTGAAGTTATTATCTCAGCGAGAATATTTTTATAAAGCTGTAGAATGTTATGAGAGGCAGGACTATAAGTCCTGTCTGAGCTATTGTTTAAAGTCTTTAGAGTATAAGTGTGATGATAGTATAAATTCTTTGAATGTGCTTTTGTGCGCGGAGGCTTATTATAGTCTTAAATCGTATAATGAGGCTATAAAGTATTTTGAGGAGTTTCTTTCTGCTCCTGTTATGAAATATAAAGAGCATGTTATATTCCTTCTTGGTTATTGTTTTTATGTTACTGGAAATTATGGAAGAGCCTTGGAAGTATTTTTACAAGGTGATTTGCAGGATATGCCTGCTGCTGTGGGAGATAAGATCGCTGACTGTTTCTTTAAATTAGAGAGGTACAAAGAAGCGGCGGAGTGGTATTCTAAGTATGTGGATATAAATACTTTTTATTTGTTTAGATATGGCCTTTCTTTATTCTTAAGCGGCAACAAAGAGAACGCTAAGCACGTTTTTGCGAGGATAATACGTGATAATCCTTCGTCAAGGTTTTTTAACGAGGCTGTTAGTTTTTATTATAAATGTTTAGATGATTATTCTTTTAATGTGTTATGTGCTGATGAGAACTTGACTAAGGAAATGATTGTTGAGGAGTTAAGTAAGAAAGATAGTATCTTTGTTACGAATGTAGATGTCCTCGATGACATGTTTAAAAGGTTAGGATATGAGAAAGATAAGCATGACCCCTTGTTATAAACCTTCTTGCGGAGTGAGGGGGATTTGAACCCCCGATACATTTTATTGTATACACGCTTTCCAGGCGTGCGTCTTAAACCGCTCGGCCATCACTCCAAGGGTAAAAGACGGGACTCGAACCCGCGACCTTCAGTGCCACAAACTGACGCTCTAACCAACTGAGCTACATCTACCATAACAAAATATTATTAAATAAAAAGCATTACCAGGTAATAAAATAAAATAAACATCTTTCTTAATTAACTACTAGTTTAAGTTATTTCTTTTAATTATAGAGCTTTTTGTAATGGGTTCAACATTTCATTTTGTCTCAGAAAATTTTTCAAAATCTTTTATTGTTGTATGAATGTTTGAATCTCTTTTATTACATTTTCTTTCATTGCTTTTATTTGCTCTTTTTCTTCATTGTTAAAAACACCTAATACATAATTATTTTGCTCTCCCGCTTCGAAGTTATGTCCTATGCCGAAACGTAGTCTGGCATAATCTTGCCCTAGGAGGTCCTCAATGCTCTTTAGCCCATTATGACCTCCAGAACTCCCCTTAAATCTTAGGCGTAATGTCGCGAATGGTAGGTTTATGTCATCAACAAGAATTAGGATGTCTTCTTTTTTTATGTTTAGTTCTTTTAACCAATGACTAACTGCTATCCCACTGCTGTTCATGTATGTTGTTGGCTTTATTAAATATACACTTGTATCGTTGCTTTTTATTTCTGCGATGTAGCCATATTTATCTTTCTTGAATGTGGCTTTATTTTTATTCGCGAAGAAGTCAATCATTATAAAACCAACATTATGTCGTGTGTATTTATATTCTTCACCATAGTTTCCTAGGCCGACTATAAGTTTTTTTTCATCAGAATCTTTCATAGATATTGTTATATATGTTCTGGAATAACTTAAAATGTAATATAAAATAAATAATGGTTGGTTTTTTAAATGAACGTAAGGAGAAGGTTAAAAGCAGCGCTGGTGGAGGCCTGTTTTTATCTTTTTTATCTATTATTATTGGGGGAGTAGCTCTTTTTTTATTCTTATCATTTGTCTCTTATCTTTATGTTGGGAGTGAGTATTGTGAGATAAGGCACGATATGAAGATATATGATCTTTTTAATTCTAATGTTAAGAATTATTGTGGGGTATTAGGAGCTAAGAGTGCATATCTTTTTATGCTTAAAGGTATTGGGATATGTGCTTTTATTTTTGTATTTTTTCTCTTCTTCTTGTATTTTAAAATTTTAAAAATCAGTTTTGTTAATGATATTAGCATTCCTAAGGTTTTATTTTTGTCTATTCTCTCTATACTGTCTTCTTCGTTGTTGTTGTGGTATCTTTATTCCGTATGTAGTTTTAGCTGGCTTAGAATATGTATTGGAGAAATGAATTTAACTCTTGGAGGGATATGCTCACAATATTTGGGTAGAGCAACCCCTTTTTTTATTGTTGTTTTCTTTTTGCTAACATTATCGTTAATATTTGATGTTAACGTTTTTAGGATTTTGTTTCTATTTACTTTCTATTTTATAAAGGTTATTTTTGTTTTGTTGTGGTGGATTATTAGGTTACCGAAGAAAATTTTTTTTTTTTTTAAAATAAGAACATCTGAAAAAAAAACCATTGAACCTCCTTTTGTTTCAGGGTCGAATCTAAAATATGAATGTAGATCTGCAGGCTTAACTCCCACTGTGAATAAAAGTAATAATGAATGTCATAGTTCTCCTGGATCTTTGTCTGTGACTAACGTAACAAATGTTAATAAATATAAAAAGCCTGATGTTGGAGAATTGCTTTTTGATTATCCTGAATCTTCACATATTACAGAGGAAGAACAAAAAGAGATCGTTAGTAAAATATTAAAGACTTCCTCAAATTTTAATATTAGCCTTTCTTATGTTCAGGTAACCCCAGGACCTATTTTGGATATTTATGAATTTCGTGTTGATGAAGACAGTAAACTATCAAAAGTACGTTCTCTTGAAGAGAACCTATGCTTATCTTTATCTGCGGCAGAGGTTGTTGTCATTGCTCCACTCCCTGGCAGGAGTACTATAGGTATTGGTGTTTTTAATAACAAAAGGAAGACTTTGTCTTTAAAACAGGTTTTATTATCTCTTGGAGAGCAAGTAAAGGAATGTTATTTACCTATAATTCTTGGTAGAGATATGTTTAATAATGATAAGATTGTGGATTTATCACGTCTTCCTCATTTACTCGTAGCTGGTGCTACAGGGCAAGGTAAATCTGTTGGATTAAACTCTATCATAGCCTCATTATTATTTTTAAAGCTTCCAGATGAAGTTAAGTTTATATTAGTTGATCCTAAAAAAGTTGAATTCTCTTTATTTGAAGCAATAAGTGATCATTTTTTCGTTACCTTGAATGATAAAAGAGGAGTTATTGCGAAAATGGAGGAATGTCCTGATGTTTTTGCTATGTTGTGTCGTGAGATGGAAATGCGCTATGATATATTGAAAGAAAATTTTGTTAGGAATATTCAGGAGTATAACCTTCTGCCTAATGTAAAGAAAATGAAGTATATTGTTGTCGTCATAGATGAATTTGCAGATTTGATACTCACATTTAAAGATAAGATAGAGAAGAATATAGTGCGTCTATCTCAGCTTTCTCGTGCTGTGGGAATACATATGATAATTGCCACGCAGCATCCTACTGTTGATGTCATCACGGGGCTTATAAAAGCTAATTTTCCTGCGCGTGTAGCATATAAGGTTGCTTCTCATACCGATTCTTTGACAATATTAGGTAGTACTGGTGCTGAGAAGCTTTTTGGAAATGGAGATGCTTTGATTAACATGAACTCTACAATTGAAAGGGTACAGATGCCATATATATCTACAGAGGAGATTAGGGCACTCTGTGATTATATACAACGACAAAAATAAAATTTTAATAATGGAGGAGTATCATGTTCCTGTGATGGTTAATGAGGTTGTTGATAATCTAGTTGTCGATCCTGATGGTGTATATGTCGACTTGACATTTGGTGGTGGTGGGCATTCTAAAGCTATACTATCTAGGCTGTCGGGAAAAGGAAGGCTTATAGCTTTAGATCAGGATGATGATAGCTTTGCTCAGTCGCAACTCATCGACAGTCCTAATTTCTGTTTTGTGAAGGCTAATTATATTTTCTTCCCGAACTTTTTGTACTATCTCAACATTGAACATGTAGATGGTATTTTTGCTGACTTGGGCGTTTCCTCATATCAGATAGATGAACCTACACGTGGGTTTTCAATACGTTTTGATGGTCCTTTAGATATGAGGATGAATAAAAGCATATCATTGACAGCTGCAAAGATAGTTAACTCTTATCCTTTTGATGATATTGTGAGAATACTTAAGGATTATGGTGAGGTTAAGTGTGCAAGATTAATAGCCGATGCAATTATTTTTAGGAGAACTAATAATGGAGGGATAAAAACTACTGGGGAATTAAAAAGAATAATACTTGATTGTGTACAGAGAAGAAGTGCGCAGAATAAAGTATTATCTCAAGTTTTTCAGGCTTTGCGTATTGCTGTAAATGATGAGTTAGTTAACTTACGTGTGTGTTTGTCTAACGCTAAGGATGTCCTGCGCACAGGGGGAAGAATGGCTGTAATATCTTACCATTCTCTTGAAGATAGGCTTGTGAAGAGGTTTTTTAAGTTCGGGGATTTTGTGAATCAACAACCTACAGACATGTTCGGGAATTATTCTAAGACGTTCAGGTTGATTTCCAAGAAGCCTATTGTTGCTAGTGAGGAGGAGATAAAAGCTAATTCCCGTAGTCATAGTGCTAAATTACGTATTTGCGAGAAGTTATGTTAACGTTACGAGTCATTTTCTTCTTGTTGTTTTCATTTTTTACAAATAGATTTTATTCTGATAATGTTGACTTGCATAAACAAAATGATAATAGCGATGCTAATAAAATAAAGACAGTTGATGAACATGCTACTGAAAAGAAGAATATAGACATGAGGTCGTCTACAGGAAAGAATGAAGGCAAAAATATAGAGGCTGGGGATGTTGATGATCCTACTGCAGGTTTTTATAGAGCTGCCTATGCTGATTTTAGACAGATGTATAATACTGATTTATCACCTGCTGAGAAGAAATATTTGAAATGTGAGGATGAAGAAGATAAGTCTACTTTACGTAGTGCTCGACAGATAACATTGCGGGGCATACGTGATGGCGATAGTTGGTGTGGCTATAAACGTGTATTTTATTCTTCAGACAAATATTTTATATATAGACCAGTACATGAGCTTTATTCCCCATATGAGGTTTTATTTTATTCTAGTTTTAGTGATAGAGATTGTTCGATAGAAACAAAAAGTGGGTACTCGCGTTTTGACTTTTTAAAACGTAAGGAACTTGACATGCCTATAAATGATACTAAATCACCTATAGTACGTATATCTTCTGCTGTTGATCTTTACCAGTCAACACCTCATGGATATATATCCTCCCTTGAATATAGTTTTAGTGCTAATAGGAATACTCATTTAGGTTTGATATGGGATATTGTTCCTTTAACGCGTTTTTATAATAGGAAATATTTTTGCGATCTTAAAGAAGATGGTTTAGAAGATACGGATAAACCAGCTTATAGCTCTAATTTTAATTATTTGTTTTTTAGTCCATTTTATTCTTATGCCTTGTATAAAAGTGATGACGAGAGATTCGTATCGTATTTGCATGTTAGTTATAAGAATTTTAAGGTTGATGAGTCTGGTGGTTCTTCTATTGATGATGGAGTTCCTAGGGCTCCTTCTTTTTTTAATGGAGGTTCTCGAGCAAGTAAGTTCGATATTATAACATCGCTGCAGCAATCTTATTCTGCATTCTTTTTTTCACAGTATAAGTTTGTTGGGGAGTGTAGATTCTATTTCCTGTTTGACCTTTCGAAGGAGACGAATGAGGTTGAGATAAAAAAGGATACAGATGCAATTTTACCGCCAGCTATAAGACGTAAAATGGATACGTTAAAAGGTAAAATTGATAGGAATAATAAAGATCACTCTAAGTATTTTTATATCACCGATGATACTATAAGAATCTTGGGACTGGGGAATAAAAAAATAGTGGGGAAAAAGCAATATTCATCTTCTTCTCAATTTTCAAAAGGAACATTTGACATTGGCTTTGAAAACATTCCTTTTTTGTTTTTTAATTTTGATATCTTTGCTAAGCTTTCTATATGTATTTTCCCTTCGAAGATGGATGAATATATCGATGGAGAAGAGATAAAAAATGAACCTAAAAGTGAACACATTGATGGAGCAAAGATAAAAAATGAACCTAAAAGTGAACACATTGCTGATGAGAATGGAGTAAATAAACATAATTATAAATCATTTGACCCAATTGTTGGTTTTACTATACGAAGAGGCTGTGTGGGTTTGAGAACTGAATTTCTTTTTAAAGATTTCAAGTTTGATCCTTATTTCAAATGCTTATTGGAAGTTAAAAAAAAACTCTTCCTTCGGCTGTTGAAAATCACGGCATGGATTAATAGAGAGACCGTTCATGATATTTTAAATAGCACTGTTAATAAACTGGCGAAAAGTAAATCTTTGCATTTTTGGTTGTACCTTTTGTCGAAGAAATTAAAAATCAAAGATATGTTTTCTTTTTCTTTCCTAACACGTATTTTAGTTACTATTGATGGTAGTGAAGTAGAAAATAATACTTCTAGTGATAGTTTTGTTATTGGGAAAATGGGAAAGCAAAACCCAGTTACTGGTTCAAGAAAAAATGATTCCCTCGTCACTTGCAACTTTGGTTTGAAGATTAAAATAAAAATTACTAAGCATTTTTTCACTAGAGCTTTGATTTTTTTTAATAAAAAAAAATCATTGAATCCTTTCCCATCATTCAAAACCACTCGGGGGAGTTATGATAACCTTCCTCTATTTTCTTGTTTCATTAAGATATATTATAAAAGGAAAATGATAGATGACGATAAATCGTTTTTAGCATATGGTTTGCGGGTGAGATATGATACTCCCTGCCACCTTGATGAGTTTAACATAATCAAGCAGCAGTGGCGTTATCATGAAGAAGATCCAAAAGGAAAAGATAAATTTAAATATATGTTACCTGTTATAGACCTGTTCTTAAATTTGCGTCTTGGCTGGCTTGATGTATCGTGGGAGGCTACGGACCTTATACAAGCTTTTTCGGGGGGACGCACTTCTATTCTCTCTCCTTATTATCTACGAAAACCATGGTCTCCTTTTAATATTATTATCTCTTTTGTTACACTTAATTAAAATATACAGTGTATGTATTAATATTTCGTTCTATTAATTAATTTGTGTGAATATTCTGTATTCCTGCTACCTTGTCTATTCCTCATACTTAGTGTAATTAGCACACAAGCCTATTATCTCTTTTTTAAGAGTATTAAAATCATATATTTTTTTTGTATTATATAAAAACCCCACGAGGAGTATAGTGTCTTCGTGCATAGGAAATAAATTCTTGTTGTTCCTATATATTTCTCTAATATGCCTTTTTATCTTGTTCCTATCTACAGCCCTTTTTATTTTTTTCTTGGGAACTGAAATGAATATTTTGCGTGATGTGGAAGATCCATCTACATCTTCGCTAAGAGCAAGTTTTAATGTTATTATTGACCCTGTGATAGTGTAGGCTTTATTTGATAATAATAAACCAATATCCTTGCGACTATGTATACGCTCGTTTTTCTTTAATAACGTGTTGTGTGTTTGGGGAAATGAAGTTTTATTTAGCATTTTATAAACATTGCCAGAGTTTTATTATTAGGGCCTTCACCTTGTTTTTTATTATGTTTATATATTTTCGCATTTTGTTTTTTAGTTCAAATTCGTGTATAAAGTTTTTTTTATTTGCATAATAGATACTGAATATTGTAATAGGTATGAGCATTAATATATTCCCAAAGTATTTAATGTAGATATTGAGAACATTATTGGGACTAGTATTAAAGAGAATTAAAGAAGCAAGAAAGCATATACTTATAAGTAAGGATAGCGCAAGGAGTTTTAAATAGCTGTAACGATGTAATAAGAATCCCAAAGAGAAGCATAATAAAAATAAGATCAAACATGAGAGTGCAAGACTATCTCTGTTCATCATTGTCTCTCTCGCATGTTTAGTTTCCTCTTTGAATTTTTTCTTGTATGTTTTTATTTTATTTCCTATTTCTTCTATTTTCCACTTATTCCTGTTTTGTTCTTCCTCACTGCCCCCCCTCATTGCGTCATATATATTTTGTTCGCTGGTAATATAGCTTTCTTCGTGGGTTATTCCAAGGCAGGGAAGTAGAAATTTAATTTTGTCTTTTTTTTCTTCATTTGTGTCATCTTTGTCATTTTCATACAGCATTTTTATGTTATCTTCTAAAATTTTTCTTTTTCTACTAATCTCTTTATACAATGTTAATGAGTCTTTGAAGAATGTGGAATCTTGCTTTATCCCAAACTCTGCGAAGATGCTATTTAGGTCTATATGTATAATTTGCTTTTCGAAGGAGAGATGACATGAGTTTATTACAGCTTTTACATCTGTATGGTTATATACATCTGTGTAAAAATTCCCGTTTTCTAGGATGATACGTAATGAGTTATCATCTTCATTTTCGACTGTTGCTTTCTCTGCAAGAGCTAGTATTGTTTTATCTTCTTCTTTTTTGTATATAGCAACATCCTTGAAGGAAGAATTGTTTACTTTTTCCTTTGCATAAAAGCAAAGCCATTTTATGTCTTTTGTAAAAACGTTTGGTTTTATGATGGCTGTAGGGTTCTTCTTTATTATCTCTATCCCTAAATTAATCATCTTAGCAGAGGCACGTGGAAAGAGATAGTGCGCATTTAAGAAAGAAAAAGTGAAAATTAGACTTACTGGCATCAAAATAGTTGCTAGCATTCTGAAGAAGGATACCCCAAGACTTTGTAGAGCATATAGCTCAATGGTAGCATTAAGCTTGTGTGGTAGGAAAAATGAAGATAGTATTATAGATATTATGATAATATATGGCAGTATTGTAATGCAGAATATAGAGCTTATTTTTATATATGCTATTGCTCCTATTTCTCTATCGCAGAGTAAATTGAATGCCCAATAGAAGAAAGTAATAGCTGATATTAATGTTGTGATAATAAAAACGCGTGCAAATATCTTCAAGAAATAAGAGGAGAGGAAAAAATCTAGCTTTTTTATTTTGAGAAGTTCTATCATAGAAAATTGTAAGTGCTGGGAGTGGGACTTGAACCCACACGGCTCAATGCCAAGGGATTTTAAGTCCCTCATGTCTACCATTCCATCATCTCAGCAGAAGGGATGAGAAAAGTGAGCGAAAGACGGGAATCGAACCCGCGATCTCAACCTTGGCAAGGTTATATTCTACCGCTAAACTACTTTCGCTTAGTTATTACTTTGCTGTGCTTCCTTTCTCTCAAAGTTATCTAAGGCTACTTCTGTCGTTTTCTTTAATTTTTCGTAATACAATGATATTTTAACTTGCTGCGATGTTGATTTAGTGTTGTTATAGTCCTCATCTTCATCAAGTAAAGATCCATGTTTATATTGTAGCCATTGATCAATCTTTGTATGATTACTAAATTCGCGTTCTATTGTTTCCTCACTGCACATTGACATTACCTTTAACAGGTTCTTAAAAACATTACCATGTCTATATATACTCATGTCCCTAGGATGAACACTCCCCATTGTGTTTAGAACACTATCATTACCAAGATTATCATCAACATCCCCCTCTATAACTTTTTCATCCTCTTCTTCCATAAAAAACTTCTTAAATATATTCTCTTATACTTTCTTTATAATATCTGCTATAGTGCTAACAGTCTCATCTTCTAGCTTCTTTACTGTCTTCTTGTTAAAATTATATTTAAAGCTATCTTCTACTACTTCAATGTAAAAATCTGCCGGAGAGTATTCTATGACTTTGAAGTCATATTGATTTCCTATCTCCAGATTCATGTCAGCAGGAACATGCTTTTTTTTACATACAGCCTCAAAGCCATCTTCAAGTTCAACTACAAAAGATTCTTTAACAATGTCCACTACAGTACCTTTATGTGTACTTTTAACTGTGAACCTGTTCTCAGTCCATGGATTCTCTGTAAGTTGCTTTATCCCAAATATAACTTCCCCAGAATCATTACTTAGTACTTTAACATCAATCTCATCGTTAACTTTAAAATTCTCTGTTATACTCTTTACTCTTTTTGTCCAAGATACGTCTGTGTTTTTCAATATCCCTTCTATGCCATTTTCAAGTTTAATCAAAGCACATTCTTCATTAAGATCAATTATCTTGCCATGGTGCTTTGAATCAATGCTTATGCTCTTCATTATCTTGGCGTTTTCAAAAGGATTCTTTTCAACTTCTCTTATGCTTAGAACCACCCTTTCCTTTTCTTCGTCTAGTTTTAATATCTTTGCTTTTATAATAGCTTTTTCATCCTTGCTCTTTGCAATCTTGTTTTTATAATATGAGACAATAAACTTGTTTGGGATTTTATACCATGTAAAATCTGGACTGAGAACTATACCGTTAACATTCTCAAATACCTTAACATACATCTCTATATTCCCAGCGGAAGACATTACCTTCAACATCGTACATTCTACTATGTCTCCTATTTTAACTTTCCCATCTTTAACATCATCCATTAAAACCTCCCAAGGTTTTTTCTCTAGTGCTTTTTTGCTAAATGATATAGTCTCTTCATCAATGTTCAGTATCGAAACTTTAATTATTTGCCCAACTTGTAGTACTTCTTCCGGCTTCTTTATTTTCTTCCATGATATTTCACTTAAGTGCAGAAGACCTTTAATGTTTGTGTCAACTATAGTTATAAATGCTCCAAAAGGAACAAGGCTCGTGATCTCACCATCAACAACATCCCCTACATTCATTTTAGAAATCAACTCACATTTCTCTTGTTTCATTACTTGCTCTATGTATGCACGATTGGAAACTATGATATTGTTCGTTTTCCCTATTTTAACAACAATAACTTTAAGATCTCTATCGAGGTAGTTTTCTAGTGGAGCTGCACTTTCGTTATCTCCAATCAATGAAGCTGGCAAAAAGGCAGTTAAGCCTCCTATATCTACAGATAAACCTCCCTGGACAACATTCTTAACATGACAACTAATAAAAGAAGAATTATTTAGAGAATATATAGCGCTGTCTAGTGCTCTCTTAGCTGGAACTTCAGTATGGGAAACAATCATGTTACCTTCTTTGTTTTCGTATCTTTTAACTAGAACATCGAAAGTATCACCTTTTTTTATTTTTCCTGGAATGTCACTTAGCTCTTGTAAGGGGATCACAGGAGTAGCCTTATCGTCTATGTCAACTATACAATAATTATCATAAACCTCAAGTACAGAGGCCCTCTTTATTATGTTATCAACCCCGCTAATTTTCTTTGAATTTTTTTTTAAAAAAGATCCAAACGTTCCTTCTGATGCCATATTCCAATTTTTAACAGCTTATTTTACTATTTAATAGTTTTCTTATTCTACGTAAATTTGCAGTGCTTAAGACATGATTTGTGCTCTTCTTCTCATTGAATTTTTTTTTAGAAAGAAAATGATTTAAACCTGTTGGTTTAGTAAATATTTTTCTGGTTGCAGATATAAGACAACATTTTGCTAATCTTTTTTTTGTTTTCATATGAAATTAATTGACTTCCTAAATAAAACTATTTTTCTTTCTCAGTATCACCTTCCTCCATTTCAAGGGATTTTTTCTTCCTTAGAGATACCTGTTTATAAATATCAGCATAGTTATCTAGAACTTTAGAGAATGTCTCATTTATTTTTTCGAGCTTTTCCCTGTCTTCTTTGGATATCCTTGTTTTTTCGTGGAAGATATCAATGATTTGAACATTATTTTCATTTATTATATTATTTAATTCATCAATACTTTTTCTTATTATGTCCTTATCACTTTCTTTTGCCAATTCCTCTTCCTTCTCTAAGATTATATTCTTCTTATTATCATCTTCTGAAATTTTAATGTCACTGTTATCGTCTTCTGGTTTCTTATTCTCTTTATTATCATCTTTTGAATTTATAATGTTAATACTATCATTTTCTAAATTCTTATTCTCCTTATTATCATCTTCTGGTTTCTTATTTTCTTTGTTATCATTTTCTTGATTCTTAATATCACTATTCGAAGTGTCATTTTTTGCTTTAATGTTTTCTTCTTCTTCCATGTCTTTTAGCAAGGCTTCATATGCTGCTTTAACATTTTGCAGGTCTTTCTCTTTTTTTACTAGATTATTTAGTATCTTTATGTTTTTATTTCGCTCATACTCGTCAAATAAAATATAACCAATTATCGAAAGTAAAATAACCAATACGAACGCAAGGAATACATTGCTGTTTAATATTTTTCTCATATGCTTAAATATTAATAAAAAAAGTACATATTTAAATATAATAAAAATTTTCTGTTTTTTTTATTTGGACTGGCAATGTTTTATGAGGGATTTATTAAGTGTTTTTGAAGCGAAAAAATCAAGGACGAACAATGTTAATATTGATAATAGTTTTAAAGCTGGAGATGAGATTGTTGTTCATATAGCGTACAAGGAGAACGGCAAGGAGAGAATTCAGAAAATTAGAGGGAATGTGATACAGCGTCGTCATACTAATACTTCTGGGGAGACTTTCACTATCATGAAAAAAACTGAGGGAGTAGGCATTGAAATGACTTTCTTTATAAACTCCCCACTTATAAAAAGTATAGAGGTTTTAAATCGTGCTAAGGTTCGAAGAGCACGTCTTTTTTATTTAAGGCGTAGTCGTGCTAAGATTAAATACAAGATATTGAGGAAGAATAATAATAATGAAGGTGGCGTGGGAAAACCTCTTGATAAGGAAGCTGCATTGGATGTAGAAAAAGAGGAAAAGAAAGAGACAGTTGTTGAAAAAGAAAAAAGCGAAGAGGTAGCTGCTGATAATTCTAATCAATGATTTTATTGATGAAGCAGGTGTAAATGAATATAAATAATAAAATGTCGACATTTATTCCTTCTCCACGAAAGTATAGGCCAACATGTTGGGAGGATGTTTTAGGGCAAGATCCTATAATAAATGTCTTGCGTAATGAGATAATAAATGAACATTTACACAATGCGTATTTATTTTGTGGGCAACAGGGAGTGGGGAAGACTACCGTTGCGCGTATCTTTGCTAGAGCAATAAACTGTGAGAAAGCAAGAGATAATAATGGGAACCCTTGTGGGGAGTGTTTAAAATGCCAGCAGGATGTTTTCTTTGAGCTAGATGCAGCATCTAACAATTCTGTTGATGATGTTAGGAACATTATAGATCAAGTGAGCTATGGTAATAGCCTTGCAACTTACAATGTGTTCATCATTGATGAAGTGCACATGCTCTCTGTTGCTGCCTTCAATGCTTTTTTAAAAACCTTGGAGGAACCTCCACAGAAGACTATATTCATTCTTGCTACTACAGAATATCAGAAAGTTCCAGCAACTATAATATCGCGTTGTCAGTGTTTTAACTTCCAGAGGATCCCTCTTGAGAGTATTGTTGAGCAGTTGAAGATAGTATTAAAAGATAAAGGTATAGAATATGAAGATGAGGCATTGTATATTATAGCTGAGAAGGCTGATGGTGCATTGAGAAATGCTCTTTCCATGATCGATGGTATAATTGCCTTTTGTGAAAATGGGTTTTTAACAACCCAAAGCGTACGGGACATGTTCAACCTTCTTGATGAAGATGATTTTTTTGATATATGTGATATTATGTTAAAGCGTGATATCCCTGGTGTTATCATGGCCTTCAACAATATATTACAACGCGGGTTTAGCATCCAGTCTTTCCTTGATGGTTTATTGACACATTTCATGAACCTATTTTTAGTGACTGATGAGATGACAGCTACATTGTTGAACATCTCTCCTGAACGAATGGGGAAATATAAGAAGCAAGCCTCTATGTTCACAAGTAAATCATTGCAGAATATAATAGAGGTCATTAATACTGATTCTGTTAGTTATAGAATTAGCGTTAATAAGAAGTTCTTTGTAGTGACAATGCTTATAAAAATAATAAAATCTCTTGATGAAAATAAATAAGGGTGTTTTAGAGAGATTTTTTCTGTTTGTTCTATCTGCTTCATGTTTCGTGATGATTTCTTGTGATGAAGACAATCCGTGTTCAAATATAAAAAATGGTGTGGGCTATAAAAAAAATGAACCCTATGATGGTATAGATAAGTTAGAAGGTTTTGGAAATAATTATTCTAAACAATACGCTGAGTTGATAGAAAAAATTAAAGCTTTATATGAAGAGTATGGAATTGTTGAAGGGCAAGAGGGAAATAATGAAGATTATGGAAATGATGAAAACCAAGGGAAGAATAAAAAAGAGCAAGAGGTGAATAATAAAGATTATGAATCTGATAATGACCAAGATGGAAATAATGAAGATTATGAATCTGATGAATCTGGTGATGAGTACAAACCTCCGGATGAATTCATTACAAAAGTACGAGAAATAGTTGAACAAAATAAGGGAATATATGAGAAAACATATAAGCAGATAGATAAGTACACTCGTAAAATACCACCAATGCCTTGGGCTTATGGATGTACAATAAAAGGTCTTGTTATGTACATTCTTCATAATCCTATAATTAAGTGTGCGGTACAGTATTTTGATAATTATAAAAGAACTAAAGATGAAACGGGGGAAACTTTTGAAAAGATGGTTAGGAATCCTAATGGGCCTATAGATGAATGGCACAATTGTCTTGTGACGTTCATATACTTGCTTAAGTTAACTTATGAAGAGCTTGAGAGTGATAATGATGTTAAAGTGCATGGTAGGTTATGGAATCAAATTCAAGGATTAGAATATCTATTACATTTTTTGTGTTTTGGATATCGTAGAGGGTGGTTTGCTGTAGGCAATACTATAAACTTTTTAGAAATATTTTTAAATATTCTTGGAGTTTTTGATTTTAGTGAGAAGCCTGGGGAGTTTGAGCTAGATAAGAGGAATTTAAAATATAAAGCGTATTGTTGTTGTGAGAACGGGTTTCAAGCTCAAAGTTTTTTGTCTCAGGGCGTTAGTAAAAAGTATTTAGATTCTATATGTTGTGAAGATTCTTATGTTTTTTCAGAAAATATTTCCGACATTATCTCTAAAAGTAATCGCACAAATTGGATTATTCAGAATGTAGAAGGTAAACACGTTTTTCATTTCTATCTTTGTAAAAACGAGGATGAGACTGTCTATTATATTCATGATGGATGGTACGAGTATAAAGATTTTTTAAAAAAAATTTTGCCAGATTTGCCAAAAAAAGGTTGTGAAAAGCCTATATATTATTCGATACCTTTCACTTTTATAATTATCCCTTACCATGAAGAAAGAAGAATAACAATTCTGGATAAGAATTTAATATTGGCTGAAGTAATGACAAATTTTTGGGATTCTTTGATTCCTCTTTTATCTACTGATCTTGATCTTGTTAAAAAATGTAGTGATAATTTATATACTAATTTTATATGTTCTAATGAAAACGAGAAGAAAGTCCTATTTAGATATTTTTTAGACTATTTAGTTAATTTTATTTCTTACATTGTAGAAACATATAAACGTTTTAAACCAGATAAAAACTCAGGTGAGTTTAACTTTAAAGATGCTATAAAAGACCTCATGTCATCATTTAAAGTATATGGCGATGTTCTTCCAAAAGATAAAAAAAATACAGATATAGTCGCGATAAATAATGATTATTATTCAGAGGAAAAAAGAATCGATAAACTATATTCTGATAAAAAAAATAAAGGTGAATGGGTCGAAAACAAAAATAAAGTACAACCTATGTTACAACTTTTGAAGAAAACAATAAATAAAATAAAGTGGTTTCTGGGAAAAGAGAATGTTGTAGATCTTATCCTGTGCTATCATGATATTGGATATAAAACAGAACTGCAAGTGGCTTTCATTGAAAAAAATATTGTACAAATTCCTGAGGAAATAAATGAAATGTTTGAAGAATATGTTAAAAAATATTTCTCCTCATTTGAAGAAGATTTTGTTTTTAAAAAACTAGTGCATGGTAAGAATACTGCTAAAGATATGTACGACGGAAAAAGGTACAAACAAGCAGATGTTTTGAAGGTTAATTGGACAACGGCAGGACTAGAAGAAAAAGATTTACCTATATTTAGGGAGAAGTTTGCAGAATATAAATTTTTTGAACCTGCACAGTTTAGCGATGTTGTTAAATAATATTGTTCTTCCGCAATAATTTTTGTATATAATATAATATGGTAGGCGAACAAGATTATTCAGCAAAGAGTATACAAGTTTTGGAGGGGCTTGAGGCAGTACGTAAGCGTCCTTCTATGTATATCGGTGATACAGGCTTTCGTGGGCTGCATCACCTTGTTTGGGAGGTTGTCGACAATTCTATAGATGAATCTTTAGCAGGGTATTGTCATAATATTGACATATTCATAGAGGAGGATGGCTCTATAACCGTCATTGATGATGGTCGTGGGATCCCTGTTGATATGCATCCTAAGGAAAACCGTTCTGCCTTGGAGGTTGTCATGACTGTCCTTCACGCTGGAGGGAAGTTCGATAAGGGCTCGTATAAAGTTTCTGGGGGGTTGCATGGTGTTGGTGTTTCGTGTGTTAATGCTCTCTCTATTGAATTTGAGGCTACAGTTTTTCGTGATGGGAAGATATATAGGCAGAAGTATTCTCAAGGTAAGCCTTTGACTAACATTGAAGAGATTGGAGAATGTGGCACTAAGACAGGTACGCAGATACACTTCAAGCCTGATGCGGAGATATTCACACAGACAGTAGAATATAGCTTTGAGGAGATATCTTCGCGTTTACGTGAGCTGGCGTATCTTAACGTTGGCACTCGTCTTTCTATCACTGACAAGCGTGTTGTTGATCCTGCTACAAATGCTTTCCTCTCTAAGAATTATCTTTCAGAAGGGGGTCTTGTTGAGTTCGTTAATTTTCTAGATGAAGGGAGGAAGAATATCATTGACAAGCCTATTTTATTTGATGGATCGAAAGATGGTGTTGTCGTGCAGGTTGCAATGAGCTATAATGATGGTTACTCTGAAGATCTTATATCTTTCGTTAATAATATACACACAAAGGAGGGAGGCACTCATGTTTCTGGCTTTAGAGCTGCCCTGACAAGAGCATTGAAAGACTATGCCGACAGATTAAATTTGTTTGAGAAGGCTAAAGTAGAGGTTGCTAGTGATGACTTTAGGGAAGGACTGACAGCAGTGATATCTGTGAAAGTCCCTGAACCACAATTTGAAGGTCAGACGAAGACTAAGTTAGGGAACAGTGAGGTTGCTCCTTTAGTTAGCGGTATAGTTTCTACTGGTTTAAAAGACTTTCTTGAGGAGCATCCTACAGAAGCTCGCAATATTGTAGAGAAGATAATAATAGCTGCTCAGGCGCGTAATGCTGCAAGGAAAGCACGGGAGGTAGTACGTAAAAGAGAGGAAGTGCGTGGGTCGAGTCTTCTAGGGAAGCTTGCTGGCTGTTCAGATAAGAATCCTGAGAACTGTGAGCTGTTCATAGTGGAGGGTGATTCTGCAGGTGGTTCAGCAAAGGAAGCTCGCGATAGAAATACACAGGCTATTCTAGCCTTACGTGGTAAGATATTGAATGTTGCAAAAGCTCAAGAATATAAGATATATGAGAGTGAGCCTATACGTCATATATTCATGGCCTTGAGAGTGTCTATAGGTACTGAGAATGATTCTAAGGAGCTGGATATAAGTAGATTACGATATCATAAGATTATAATAATGGCTGATGCTGATGTTGATGGTAGTCATATACGCACTCTCCTTTTAACACTTTTCTTCATTTACATGCGTCCATTGATAGAAAATGGGTATTTGTATTTGGCCTTAGCTCCTTTGTACTTGGTTAGTAGGGGAAGTAAATTTAAATATTGTTGGAGTGAAGAGGATAGAGAGAATGCTGTGCAGGAATTCTCGCAAGATGGTCGTAAGGATTCTGTAGTGCAAAAGCGCTTCAAAGGTTTAGGTGAGATGAACCCTGATTCTCTTTGGGATACAACCATGGATCCTCATGGCAGACTGTTACAGCAGGTTACGTTGAAAGATGCTATTGAGGCTGCTAAAACAACATCTTTATTAATGGAAGAGGATGTAGCTCCAAGAAAAGAGTTTATAGAGCGAAGAGCTACTTACGCTAATATAGATGCCTAGATATTTTGTTGTTTTGAAAAGAATCTGGGGAGTGATAAAGATTCTATTTGTTCTCGTTGTTTCAGTGCTTTGGTTTTTGCAGCAGAATATTTGTACAATAACAGACCTGGGGGATATAAATGTTAATGGACACATGTTCTTTGTAAAGGAATATGTGCCGGTAGTTAAAGATGAACAAGAATTAAGCAAAAGGGAGGTTTTTATAATAATAAAACGAGGGAAGCTGGGACGACGTGGTGGTGTTTTTGGTAAGTTTATAGGCGAGAAACGGGGAGAAAGTATTATATACGTTGTTTCTTTACTTGATGAGGTGATAGAGGACGTGGATAGCTTTATTGATACTGTGCATCAACTAATAACTAATGATCTTGGTGTTAAGGATAAATATTATGTTGTTTATTCCAAATCTTCGCAACCTATTAAAGGAGCTTTTAGTGCGGTAGTTGAAAAATATTGTGAAAAATTTAAACTTGATCCTGTCATTGGATATGTACTAATAAAACAACGTCCTTTTTTTGAAAGTATAAAGGATATTATATTTTTTTGGAAAAGGGGAAATGATGAGGAATATAGATTGTTTGAAAGATGAAGGGTATATTTTTACAGATGCACGACGATATTTGTATTAATATGCGTAGAAAGTGGTGATATTTTTTTTGTTGGATGCATTAATTCAATATTGAATATTGCTATGTATCATAAGGAAAATCATATCCAAAGTTAAACGAAACCATGTTTATAAAAAACAATAAGATAAGATCATATAGGATACTTCCTTCTTTTTCCCTATATTTAAGAAAATCATAAATACTACAAGGGTTGATGAATATATGTCCAAAGGAAATGTATATGTTGTTTTTAAATGTTCTTCTATATAGGTTTAATATAATTATGAATTTTGATATTATTTTATGGATGAGACTTTCTTCGTTATTGTTTGAGAAGCCTATGTAGAACCCTGTTTCTAGACTAAACATATTATTACTTCCACCGTAAAATATTTTTTTACCTATTGTAACAGATAATATTTCGTGAACATAGAAATTTTTTTCATTTTCCACCGATGTAGAAATTTTAGAAGTATTGAGACTACTCTTTTCTTGTGTTTTAGCATCCTCTTTTTGTTTGGGAATATTAAAATATTGTATATTGTTAAAGAAATATGTTCTAAGATAAAATCTTTCATACAAGGTGCATTCAGAATTAAATTTAGCGAGAGCATTAATTATTGAGAAAATATCTGGTTTCTTTATAGTATTAATGAGTACAGCTATATTCTTTAGAGAAAGGTGATGCGAGGATATTATAAATGCTTTCTTATTATTTATTTCAGGTATAGTTTCTTTGTCTTTTATTTTGTTTTCATTTTGAGAAAATATCCTATATGTTAATAAATTACTTACAATCAAAAGCCATAATAAGAGGTTGTTTTTTCTCATTTTTATTTCCTATAATATAAATATATCACGACATTAAAAAATATGACCAAGAAAGTAAAAGAATTTATTGAAAGCGTTTCTGCTAATTTGGAAACTAATTTACAAATAGCTTATGATAATATAAAAGGGTTTAATGATGACTTGAATGCTTTTTGTGAGGTATACGATCGTGATGATGTATTATCGTCCACTGATGATAATAATTCTAGCGCATATCCTCTTAGAGGATTGATATTTGGCATTAAAGATCTTTTTTGTTACGCTGGTCATGGAGTAACCGCAGCAAGTAAGATACTTGAGGAATATATTTCTCCTTTCAGTGCTACTGTAGTTGATAGGATAATAAAATCTGGAGGGGTTATTATAGGTAGGAATAACTGTGATGAGTTCGGCATGGGTGATTCTAATGAAAATTCTATATATGGTCCTGTGCGTAATCTTATTGATCCCAGTCGTACATCTGGGGGGTCTTCTGGAGGGTCTGCTGTAGCTGTGCAGGCTTGCATGTGTCATGTGGCGTTAGGTACAGATACTGGAGGGTCTGTACGTCAACCTGCAGCTTTTTGTGGAGTCATAGGCTTTAAACCTTCATATGGGCATATATCTCGTTATGGGGTTATTGCTCATTCTTCTTCTTTTGATACTGTTGGGATTTTGGCAAGGGATATTGATGATGTCATGAGAGTTTACGATGTCATTTCTGGAGGCGATGGGAAGGATTTATCCATGTCACTGCGTGAAGATTCTATCGCCAAGAAAGAACATTACAAAATAGGTATTATTTCTAATTGCTTTGATATAGATTGCTTACAGAATGACATACGAGAATCTATTTTTAAATTTTGTGATAGGTTAAAAACTAAAATGAACGTTGTTGTTAACGATGTGGCATTCAATTTTCTTGCTCCTTCTGTTCCGGCGTATTATATCTTAACATCTACTGAGGCATGCTCTAACCTCGCACGATATGATGGTGTTAGGTATGGATACCATAGCGTTAAAGATGACAATTACGATGAGCTGGTGACAAACACACGTACTGAAGGGTTTGGATGGGAAGTAAAAAAGAGGATATTGCTTGGTAATTATATCTTCGCTATGGAGAAAGATAAGAACTATCGTAAGAGAGCATTGTACACTCGTGAGAAGATAAAAGAAGAGTTTGAACGGCTTTTTAACGATAATGACTTCCTGATCTTGCCAACAACGCCAACAACAGCTTTTCATGTTAATGATATAAATAGAGATGAGGATGCTTCCTTTTGGGGGGATGCGTTTACATTCCTTGCTTCACACGCACAGATACCAGCTATATCTATACCTTGTGGGAGGGATTGTAATGGCCTGCCAATAGGCGTACAGATATTGTCGCGACGACATACTGATCGTTGTTTACTTTCTTTCGTTAAAGACATATTATCTGGTGAAGAATGATAAATGTGTTCTTTAAAGGAATAACAAAAAGGACTTTATCGATATATTATTAATCAAATGTTACGTGAGAATGAATGGTGTGAACTTTTTTGAGTCTATTACAGGACGTGAAATAGTGTATAGAAAAAGTAAGTTGATATTATAAAATGTTGACTGTGTGAAATTATTATTATGTTTTTATTATGGCTACATTTTTCGACAAAGCGCGAGGAAGAGATGTTATTGTAACTCCTGAGGAAGACGTCCGACAGCGTTTCATTAAATATCTTGTTGATGAATTAGGCTATCCTCATAATGTTATGAGGGTAGAAAGGAAGATAAATGATATGCATGGAGATATACGTCGTCCTGATGTCGTAATATATAATAAACATGGCTTACCTTGCGTTGTCGTAGAATGTAAAGCTAATGGCGTGAAGGTGTGTGAGAACACTGCCCTGCAGGTTATGAATTATAATAAGCATATTTGTGCGGAGTATATAATAATAACAAATGGTCGAGAGACTTATTGTTGGAGATTAGTTGAGAATAAGTACATAGCTTCTAATATTCCCCGTTTTGATTCTTTATGACGAGTAGAACTACTTCTGATAAAATATGCCTTGCTGTGAATAAGAGGGCAGCGTATGATTATTCCATCAATGAGACTTTCACAGCAGGGGTTGTTTTAGCTGGAAATGAAATAAAGTCCTTGCGTGGAAGGAAAGTGAGCATAAACTCATCATTTTGTTTTTTTAAGAAGAATGAGCTATTTATTCACAACATGTCTATAACTAGATACGACAAAACATTTTTTTATTCTGCTTATGATGAAAAGAGAGATCGTAAGCTCCTTTTAAATAAAAGTGAGTTGGTTAAAATACGTAGACAGGTGCAAAAAAACATGGCAGTGATTCCCATCAGGGTTTTTATAAATAAAAAAGGATTGGCGAAGATTGACATAGCTCTAGTAAAAGGTAAAAAGAAATATGATAAACGTCAATGTTTAAAGGAGCGTGATATTCAGCGCCGTAAGATGTGTAAAGGCAATTTTTGAAAAATAGATTTTAATATTTCGACAGATACTAATGTAATTTTAAAAACTATAACTATTATTCATTATTCACAAATAAAAGGTTATGCTTTTATTTTACGTCTTGCGAAAATGCAAGGTACTATTATTCACTTACGAAAAGTACAAATGCGTCCGGCGGAGTTAGAAGACTAATAGGAATTTTAGCGGAATTTATATTATTCTTCATGCTTATTTTTACTCCTTAGGTTTTTTTATTTATTTTTATGTTATTTATAAAATCATCTTTGCAGTTTTCATACATATTATCTATATTGCAATCACCTGCTACATTAAATGTAATTTGATTAGGTGATGTTAATTTTTTACATTCCCTAAATATATTACTCATATTATTAACCTTATTCGTATCCCATTCAGAGATATTATTTGGTAATGATTTTAAGGATTCACATCCATCAAACATACCTCCCATATCCTTAACATTACTTGTTTCCCATTTGTATATATCATCTGGTAATTTCTCTAACTTCTTACATTTCCTAAACATATTACTCATATTAGTAACCTTATTCGTATCCCATTTAGAGATATTATTTGGGAATGATTTTAAGGATTCACATCCATCAAACATACCTCCCATATCCTTAACATTACTTGTATCCCATTTTGATATATCATCTGGTAATTTCTCTAACTTCTTACATAGACCAAACATAAAATTCATATTATTAACCTTATTCGTATCCCATTCAGAGATATTATTTGGTAATGACGTTAATGAAGCACATCCATAAAACATACTCTGCATATCTGTAACATTATCTGTTTTCCAGTTATCTCCAAATTTTATCTCTGTTAATTTCTCACATCCTTCAAACATGCTACTCATATCAGTAACCTTACTTGTATCCCCTTTTTCCCCAAATACTATTTTTGTTATAGCTGTGCATCCCGAAAACATATTACTCATATCTGTGAGTTTACTTAAATTTAAATCTGATACATCTAATGTTATTGAAGAGTCCACATAATAATCTTGCGATAGTATTTCTCTTATTTTATCATTCAATATACTCGTTTTTATTGTTATAGTTTTACATCCTTTAAGTATAGCAGTACATATTTCAACGTTCTTCCAGCTATTAAAATTTATTTCTTCTAAAGATGTACATTCTGTAAACATCCCAGCCGTATTTGTATTCTTACTTATATCCCATTTAGATATATCAGGTAATTGTTCTAACTTCTCACATTTATGAAACATACCACTCATATCTTTAACATTCTCTGTATTCCATCCAGATATATCAGGTAATGACGTTAATGAACTACACCTATTAAACATATATTTAATATTTCTAACATTACCTGTATCCCAGTTTTTTAAACCTTTTATTTCTGTTAAATTTTTACAAAGATTAAATATATAACTCATATCATTAACCTCACCTGTATTCCAGTTATCTCCAAATTCTATTTCTGTTAAGGCCGTACATCCCGAAAACATCAATTTCATATTAGTAACTTTTTCTGTTTTCCAGCCAGAAAGGTTTATGCTTTGTAATGAAGTACACCCATCAAACATACCACTCATATTAGTAACACTACTTGTATCCAAGTTTTCTAAACCTTCTATTTTTATTAAATTCTCACATCCACTAAACATATTACTCATATCAGTAACATTCTTCTTTTTCCAGTTTTCTCCCAATACTATTTTTGTTAATGCCGTACATCCCGAAAACATGCCCTTCATACTTTCGCTAAGATTATTTAAATCTAAATCTAAACCTGATACATTTAATGTTATTGAAGAGTCCACATAATCTTGCGATAGTATTTTTTTTATATTATTCAAATTACATGTTTTTATTGTTAGATTTATACATCCATTAAACATACATCCCATATTTGTAACCCTACCTGTATCCCATTTTGATATATCTGGTAAGGATTCTAAATTCTTACATCCACCAAACATACCACTCATATTTGTAACATTACTTGTATCCCATTTATCTAGCCCTACTATTTCTGTTAATGAAAAACAATTATAAAACATCCAACTCATATCAGTAACATGATTTGTATTCCATTTGGATAGATCTGGTAAGTTTGTTAATGCTTGACATTCATCAAACATATGGCTCATATTTGTAACCTTATTTGTATCCCATTTAGAGATATTAGGTAAAATTTTTAATGCCTTACATCCATAAAACATCCAGCTCATATCTGTAACGTTACTTGTATCCCAGTTAGATATATCTGGTAATGATTTTAAGGATTCACACCAGGCAAACATATAACTCATATTAGTAACATTACCCGTATTCCATTCAGATATATCAGGTAAGTTTGTTAAATTACTACATCCCTCAAACATATTATTCATATTTTTAACATTCTTTGTTTTCCATTTAGATATATCTGGTAATGATTCTAACGAACTACATCCACAAAACATATCACTCATATCTGTAACATTACCCGTATTCCACTTATCTAAACCTTTTATTTCTGTTAATTTCTCGCATCCATCAAACATGCTCCCCATATTAGTAACTTCTGTGGTGTTTGCAGAAATTATCTCTATTGAATAACTGAAGTTTTTATCTATTGCCGTTTCATTTAAAACTCTAAACAGTGGAACATATTTATCTAGTCCATCTTTCTTGGGTGTTATATCGTTGACCAGAACATAATAATATGTTTTATTGTCTTCTTCTTTATTCCCCGCATTTATAATATTCCCCACTGTGAAGTTTACATCTGAGTATCCTACAATAAAAGCATTCAAATTATAGTCGTTAAATTTTTTTAATATGACATTTTCATTTTCATCAATATTATTTTGCCAAGTGTAAATATTGTTTACGCTTCCTTTATTATTCCCATTGTTTGCATTATGAATGTATTCCTCGCTTACAATCTCTCTTGTTCTACTAAGTGATATCTTCGTATTTTCATCATTGGGTGTAATTGTAATCTTAAAATATGTCCATTTCTTTTGGTTGCACATTGACTCTATAATATAGCTCCTAAAATCATCAAAACATTGTTGTGTTTCAATCCTGGGAAAACAATCTTCCTCATTACAGCACGGATCGCAACCAATAATCCATAATGATACGAATATCAACCAAAATACTACAGATTTATATTTTCGCAACATGATCATATCTTATATATACTAACATATTTCATTAGGCTATAAAGAATCTGCTGAAATACACGCATCACAGATTATATAAAACATGCTCAGAGATCTTACTTAAATTTATTTGGTATAACATTTTTTATTTTCTCGCATTTATAAAACATACTTCTCATATGAATAGCATTATTTGTCTTCCATTTAGATATATCAGGTAATTGTTCTAAATTTTCACATTTAGAAAACATATAACTCATATTAGTAACTTTTTCTATATGCCATTTGGATATATCTGGTATTTCTTTTAATTTCTTACATTCATTAAACATATAACTCATATCAGTAACATTCTCTGTATTCCATTCAGATATATCAGGTAATGATTCTAAAGAGTTACAATAATAAAACATATGGCTCATATTTATAACATTACCTGTATCCCATTTAAATATATTTTCAGCTAAAGATGTTAACGAATAACATTCACTAAACATGTAACTCATATCTTTAACATTACCTGTATTCCAGTTAGATATATCTGGTGATGATTTTAATTCATAACATTCTATAAACATACCACTCATATTTGTAACATTACTTGTATCCCATTTTTCCAAACCTTTTATTTCTGTTAATTTATGGCAATCATGGAACATACAACTCATATTTGTAACATTCTTTGTATTCCATTTATCTAGCCGTACTATTTCTGTTAATGCCACACATCCATTAAATATACCATCCATATCTGTAACATTCTCTGTATTCCATTTTTCTCCCAATACTATTTTTGTTAATGCCCTATATCCAGAAAACATGTCCTTCATACTTGTTCCAAATTTATTTAAATCTAAATCTAAATCAGATACATCTAATGTTATTGAATAGTCTTTGCCATAATCATGCGAGAATATTTTTTTAATATTTTTATTCAATATACTCGTTTTTATTGTTATAGTTTTACACTGTTCAAGTATAGCAGTACATATTTCAACGTTCTTCCAACTATCAAATTTTATTTCTGTCAATGCCTTACATTTCTTAAACATACACTGCCTCTTAGTAAAATTATTTGTATTCCAGTTAGATATATCTGGCAATGTTTTTAAGGATTCACATTTAGAAAACATATAACTCATATCTGTAACCTTAACTGTGCCCCACTTAGATATATCTGGTAATGATTTTAATGAGGTACATTCACCAAACATATAACTCATATCAGTAACATTACTTGTATCCCATTTAAATATATCTGGTAATGATTCTAATAAGCTACATCTAAAAAACATACCTTTCATATTTGTAACCCTACTTGTATTCCAGTTAGATATATCAGGCAATGATTTTAGAGTTTTACATCTACTAAACATACTTCTCATATTTTTAACCTTACTTGTCTTCCATTTTTCTCCAAATTTTATTTCTGTTAATGCCTCACATTCCCTAAACATCAAATTCATATCAGTAACTTTTTCTGTATTCCAGTCAGAAAGGTCTATGCTTTGTAATGAACTACATTCATTAAACATACTTCCCATATTTTCAACATTACCTGTATCCCAGTTTTCTAAACCTTCTATCTTTGTTAATTTCTTACATCCCATAAACATTTCGCTCATATTAGCAACATTATCTGTTTTCCAGCTATCTCCAAATTTTATCTCTGTTAAATTCTCACATTCTTTAAACATACCTTCCATATTAGTAACCTTATCTGTTTCCCATTTTTCTAGTCCTACTATTTTTGTTAATGCCCTGCATCCCGCAAACATGCCTTTCATACTTGTTCCAAAATCTAAACCTGATACATCTAAAGTTATTGTGGAGTCCAAATAAGTTTGCGATAGTATTCTTTTTATATTATCATTCCATTTACTCGTTTTTATTGTTAGTTTTTTACATCCTTTAAACATAGAAACCATATTAGTACAATCACTTATATCCCAGTTATCTATACCTTTTATTTCTGTTAAATTTTCACAACTAGTGAACATAAAAGTCATATCAGTAACTTTTTCTGTTTTCCAGTCAGAAAGCTCTATGTTTTCTAATGCTTTACACTCTCTAAACATAGCATTCATATTAGTAACCTTACCTGTTTTCCAGTTATCTCCAAATTTTATTTCTTTTAATGAGCTACAATCATAAAACATACAACTCATATTAGTAACATTTTCTGTATTCCATTTTTCTAGCCCTATTACTTTTGTTAATGCTTTACACTCATAAAACATACCACCCATATCAGTAACACTACATGTATCCCAGCCAGAAAGGTCTATGCTTTGTAATGCTATACATTCATAAAACATATTACTCATATTCTTAACATTACCTGTATACAACTTAGATATACCGTTTATTCCTGTTAATGATTTACATCCCTTAAACATATAACTCATATCTGTAACACTTGTTGTGTTGGCAGCAAATATTTCTATTGTGTAAGTGAAATTATTCCAAAATGCCTTTCCCTCTAAAGCGCTAAACAATGGTACATAAAAACCGTTTTCATTTTTCTTAGTTGTTATATCCTTTACCAGGGCATAATATATTTTTTTATTGTTGTTTATATTATCATTTTCGTTGTTGTTTATATTATTGTTTTTGTTGTTGTTTATTCTTATTTTTTGTGCTTGTTCTTCATTTAAAAGTAAAGCGTTAGTTCTATTATTCTTATTGTTAATATATTCCTTTGATACAATATTTTGTATTTTTAAATTGTCTATGTTTGGTACCTCCTTGCCTGGAGTAATGATAATCTTAAAAATCGTCCATGTGTGCTTATTTTCAATCTCGTTTATTATGTCATCAATGTCGTTTTTATTATTTACATTATTCACGTTCGTATCCCTATTTTCTTTAATTATTCCATCATCCTTTTTCTCATTACAGCACGGACAGCAACCAATAATCCATAGTGACACGAATATCAACCAAAATACTACAGACTTATATCCTCGTAACATGATCATAAGTTATATATACTAACATATTTCATTAGGCTATAAAAATCTGAAGGGTACTTTTTTATAAATAGCTGATAGATTTTCATGTATAATGTTTGCCTGTAGATCTTCTACCGATAGAGTATAATAAAGCTCTTATTCCTCTCTTTATACACTTCTATTATGAGATAGTAAAGAAAAACACATATGATAACGAAGAGTAGAATTTTGATCTTTTTTGTTATGTCAAGATGCCTTATTTTGTATACAGTTGTCTTTTAGAGATAGATTATCACATCCGTCAATAATATTATTTATGATACATTGTTGTGGTATAGTTAATTTAAAATCTTTGTTCTCGAACTTCAATACATTACAATTATAAAACATATAACTCATATTCTTAACATTCTTTGTGTTCCATTTGGATATATCTGGTAATGTTTTTAATTTATTACATTTATTAAACATACCTTTCATATCCTCAACCTTACTTGTATTCCATTTTTCTAAACCTTCTATTTTTGTTAAATTATTACAAAGATTAAACATATAACTCATATCAGTAACATTACCTGTATTCCAGTTATCTCCAAATTTTATTTCTTTTAATGAACGACACCAAGCGAACATAAAACTCATATCAGTAACACTACCTGTATCCCAGCCAGAGAGATTTATGCTTTCTAATGCTTTACATTCCCTAAACATATATTTCATATCAGTAACTTTTTCTGTATTCCAGTTAGAAAGGTCTATGCTTTGTAAAGAACTACATCCATCAAACATATGACTCATATCTGTAACATTATCTGTTTTCCATTTTTCTAAACCTTTTATCTCTGTTAATTTCTTACATCCATTAAACATATTTCCCATATTTTCAACATTACCTGTATCCAAGTTATCTAAACCTTCTATTTCTGTTAATTCCTCACATCCACTAAACATATTACTCATATCCTTAACATTATCCTTATTCCAGTTTTTTCCCAATACTATTTTTGTTAATGCTTTGCATCCATAAAACATGCCATTAATATTGTTAAAAGCGGTAAAATCTAAATCTGATACATCTAAAGTTATTGAAGAGTTTTCATAATCTTTTGATAGTATTCGTTTTATATTATTATCCAATTTCCTCGTTTTTATTGTTAATTTTTTACATCCACAAAACATAAAAATCATATTCTTAACATTACCCGTATTCCACTTATCTATACCGTTTATTCCTGTTAATGCCTTACATCCACAAAACATACCTCTCATATCTGTAACATTACCTGTATTCCAGTTAGAAAGGTCTATGTTTTGTAATGAATTACAATTACAAAACATACCTATCATAAAAATAACATTCTTTGTTTCCCATTTTTCTATACCTATTATTTTTGTTAATTTTTCACAAAGATTAAACACACGGGACATATCAGTAACCTTATCTGTTTTCCAGTTATCTCCAAATTTTATTTCTGTTAATGCTTTACAACAGTCAAACATATTACACATAACAGTAACTTTTTCTGTATTCCAGTTAGAAAGGTCTATGTTTTGTAATGCTCCACAGCTAGAAAACATATAACTCATATTTTCAACATTACCTGTTTCCCATTTATTAATTCCTTTTATCTCTGTTAATTTTTTACACAAAGAGAACATACAATTCATATTCTTAACACTATTTGTATTCCACTTATCTATACCTATTATTTTTGTTAAATTTTCACAACCAGCAAACATATTACTCATATTTTTAACATTATCTGTTTTCCAGTTATCTCCAAATTTTATCTCTGTTAATTTCTCACATCCATAAAACATACCACTCATATCTGTAACATTCTCTGTATTCCATTTTTCTAGCCCTACTATTTCTGTTAATGCCTTGCATCCCGAAAACATATTACTCATCTTTGTGATTTCACTTATATACATTTCTGATACATCTAAAGTTATTGAAGAGTTCGCATAAGTTCGCGATAGTATTCTTTTTATATTATTATACAAATTATACAATTTACTCGTTTTTATTGTTAGATTTTGACATCCATTAAACATATAATCCATATCAGTATCATCTCTTATATTCCAGTTATCTATACCTTTTATTTCTGTTAATTTTTCACATCCACAAAACATAAAAAACATATTCTTAACATTACCCGTATTCCATTTTTCTAGCCCTATTACTTTTGTTAATGCTTTACATTCATAAAACATATAACTCATCTCAGTAACTTCTGTTGTGTCGGCAGCAAATATTTCTATTGTGTAAGTGAAATTTTTTTCCTGTGCGTTTTTTTCTAAATTTTTAAACAATGTTATAGAAAAATCGTTTTCACTATACTTAGTTGTTATATCCTTTACCAGGGCATAATATATTTTTTTGTTGTTGTTTATATTATTGTTTTCGTTGTTTATATTATTGTTTTCGAAGTTGTTTATTCCCATTGTTCCTTTTATTGTTTGTGCTTCTTCTTCATTTAAAAGTAAAGCCTTAGTTTTATCATTTTCATTATTCTCATTGTTAATATATTCCTTTGCTACAATATCTTCTATTTCTAAATTGTCTATGTTTTGTACATCCTCGCATGGAGTAATGATAATTTTAAAAATTGCCCATGTATGATTATATTTCATATCGTTTTTTATGCCATCAATCTTGTTTTGTTTTTCAATTTCCTGATCATCAGAGCATCTTATAAACGTCCACGAGCAGTGTAAAGATATGAATGTTGTCAAGATTACACTAGCTATTATAGATTTATATTCTCGTAATTTGCTCATAAGTTATATATACTAACATATTCCATTAGGCTATAAAAATCTGCTGAAATACCTCATCACAGATTATATAAAACACGCTCAGAGATCTTACTTAAATTTATCAGGTAAGGATATTAATGAAAAACAATTATAAAACATACCACTCATACTAGTAACATTTTTTATATCCCACTTAGATATATCTTGCAATTTTGGTAATGAGGAACAATTATAAAACATATAACTCATATTCTTAACATTCTTTGTGTTCCACTTATCTATACCTATTATTTCTGTTAATGCTCTACACTCATTAAACATACCATTCATATCTTTAGCATTACTTGTATTCCATTTATCTAGCCCCACTATTTTCGTTAATGATTCACAACCATCAAACATATAACTCATATTAGTAACATTACTAATATTCCATTTAGATATATCAGGTATTTTTGTTAACGAACTACAACATCTAAACATACCACTCATATTTGTAACATTCTCTGTATTCCATTTATCTAGCCCTACTATTTCTGTTAATGCCTTGTATCCCGAAAACATATAACTCATATTTGTGATTTTACTTATATCCATTTTTGATACATCTAAAGTTATTGAAGAGTTTCCATAATCTTGCGATAGTATTCGTTTTATATTATTATCCAATTTACTCGTTTTTATTGTTAGATTTTGACATCCATTAAACATATAAGCCATAAAAGAAACCTTACTTGTATCCCAGTTTTCTATACCTTTTATTTCTGTTAATTTTTCACATCTATAAAACATATAACTCATATCAGTAACGTTACCTGTATTCCAGTTAGATATATCTGGTAATGATACTAATGATTCACAACCAGCAAACATATAACTCATATTTGTAACATTATTAATATTCCATCCAGATTTATATTTTTTTTGTGCTATATCTAATGCTTCATCTAATATATTTTCTTGTGGTTTGTCTGGTATTTTTTCTAATGCTTTACAACCATCAAACATATGACTCATATTTGTAACTTTACTAGTATCCCATTCAAGCATATCTGGTATTTCTTTTAATAATTCACAATTTTTAAACATATAACTCATATCTTCAACATTACTAGTCCCCCATTTAGATATATTTAAAAAATATAAACTACTACAACCATCAAACATATGACTCATATTTTTAACCTTCTTGGTATTCCATTGATACGATATTTCACCATTCTCAAACCATGTTGGTAAAGATTTTAATGAACTACAATTAAAAAACATACCATACATATTAGTAACATTCTCAGTATTCCATCTAGATATATCTGGTAATGATGTTAATGATTTACAATTATAAAACATATAACTCATATCTGTAACCTTACTAGTATACAATTTATCTAAACCTATTATTTCCTTCAAATTACTACAATCTTTAAACATATGATTCATATTAGTAACATTACTAGTATTAATATTATCCCTAAATGTTATCTTCTCCAATTTACTAAAACCTTCAAACATATAACTCATATCTGTAACATCACTAGTAATACCTTCTATTATTAATGCTTTTAGATTACTACAAAGATTAAATATTTCTTTCATGTTGGGAATATTACCAATATCTTTTATTGTTATTGATTCTATATTACTACAACCATCAAACATATACTCCATATCAATATCCCTACTAATATTCCAATTAGATATATCTGGTAAAGATGTTAATGATTTACAATTCATAAACATGTAACTCATATTAGTAACATTAATAGTATTCCATTTAGATATATCTGGTAATGATTCTAATTTTTCACAACCATCAAACATATAACTCATATTAGTAACATTACTAATATTCCATTTAGATATATCTGGTAATGATGTTAATGATTTACAATATCTAAACATATAACTCATATTAGTAACATTCCTAGTATTCCATTTAGATATATCTGGTAAAGATGTTAATGAACTACAACCAGCAAACATACCTTCCATATTAGTAACATTCCTAGTATTCCATTTAGATATATCTGGTAAAGATGTTAATAAAGCACAAATATTAAACATACCTTCCATATCAGTAACATTCTCAGTATCCCATCTAGATATATCTGGTAATGATTCTAATTCTTCACAACCATCAAACATATAACTCATATCTTTAACATTACTAGTATCCCAGTTATCTAGACCTGTTATCTTTCTTAATAAACAACAACCATAAAACATACCTTTCATAGTAGTAACATTACTAGTATCCCATTTAGATATATCTAATTCTCTTAATGAAGTGCATCCTCTAAACATCTCTCTCATATTAGTAACATTATTAGTATTACCTATTTTTACTGATTTTAATTTAGAACATCCACTAAACATAAAACTCATATCAGTAACATACTTAGTGTCCCATTTAGATATATCTAATGATTCTAATTTACTATAACCTTTAAATATACCACTCATACTAGTAACATCAATATTACCTTCTATTGTTAATGATTTTAGATTAATAAAAAGATTAAGCATTTCTTTCACATGGGAAATATTACTAATATCTTTTATTGTTAATGATTTTATACTACTAAAATCATTAAACATATCTTTTATATCTGTACCACTAATATTACCTTTTATTGTTAATGATGTTAATGAAGTACACCCATAAAACATACATTCCATATTATCATCATCAGTAACATTACTAGTATCCCATTTAGATATATCTGGTGAAGATACTAATGAACTACAACCATAAAACATACAACGCATATATTTCACCTTACTAGTATCCCATTTAGATATATCTGGTAATGATGTTAATGCTTTACACTTATAAAACATACCACCCATATATTTAACATTACTAGTATCCCAGTTATCTAGACCTGTTATCTTTGTTAATGAACAACAACCATAAAACATATATCCCATGGTAGTAACCTTACCAGTATTAAAGTTATCTAAACCTATTATTTCCTTCAAATTACTACAATCTGTAAACATATGATTCATATTAGTAACATTACTAGTATTAATATTATCCATAAATGTTATCTTCTCCAATTTACTAAAACCATCAAACATATAACTCATATCTGTAACATCAATATTACCTTCTATTGTTAATGATTTTAGATTAATAAAAAGATTAAGTATTTCTTTCATTTTGGGAATATTACCAATATCTTTTATTGTTATTGATTCTATATTACTACAATCATTAAACATTTTGTTTATATCGGTAAAATTATCAATTTTTATTGTTAATGATTTTAAATTACTACAACCAGCAAACATACATTTCATAGTAGTAACCTTACCAGTATCCCATTTAGATATATCTAATTCTCTTAAAGAAGTGCATCCTCTAAACATCTCTCCCATATCAGTAACATTGTTAGTATTACCTATTGTTACTGATTCTAAATTCCAACAACCCCAAAACAAATAACTCATATTAGTGACATTACTAGTATTCCATTTAGATATATCTGGTAAAGATTTTAAATTACTACAAACACTAAACATACCTTTCATAGTAGTAACCTTACCAGTATCCCATTTAGATATATCTAATTCTCTTAATGAAGTGCATCCTCTAAACATATAACTCATGTTAGTAACCTTACTAGTATCCCAGTTAGATATATCTGGTAATGATACTAATGAAGTACAACCAGCAAATATATAACTCATATCTGTAACATTATTAGTATTCCATTTAGATATATCTGATAATGATGTTAATGATTTACAATTATAAAACATATATCCCATTGTAGTAACCTTACCAGTATTAAAGTTATCTAAACCTATTATTTTCTTCAAATTACTACAATCATCAAACATATGACTCATATCAGTAACATTACTTGTATCACCTTTTATTGTTATTGATTCTAGATTACTAAAACCTTTAAACATACCACTCGTACTAGTAACATCAATATTACCTTCTATTGTTAATGATTTTAGATTACTACAAAGATTAAGTATTTCTTTTATATGGGAAATATTACTAATATCACTTGTTATTGTTAATGATTTTAGATTACTACAAAGATTAAGTATTTCTTTTATATGGGAAATATTACTAATATCACTTGTTATTGTTAATGATTCTATACTACTAAAGCCATCAAACGTATTTTCTATATTATTAACATTACTAATATCTTTTATTGTTAATGATTTTAATGATTTACAGCCATTAAGCATATCTTTTATATTTGTACCACTAATATTACCTTTTATTGTTAATGATGTTAATGAACTACAACCACTAAACATATCTTTCATATTTTTAACATTACTAGTATCACCTTCTATTGTTATCGATTTTATATTACTACAATTACCAAACATATGATTCATATCGGTTACATTTTTTGATATCTTAACTATTACTTTTTCTAATTCTTTAGTACCCTCAAACATATACGCAAGGTTTTTTATATATTCGTCAATTCCAATTTCAATTTCATCAACGGTTCCGAATATAATTTTATTTTCATGTTTTCCTTCTTTTGTTTTTGATAAAAAGAATGGTTTATTATTTATTCTTATTGTTTTATATTTATTGTTTTCCAAAAAAGTATCGCTAAAAGAGCATACAAAGGGTATTATCTTGGTATTTGCTATTGGTTTTCTACACAGAGGACAGATGTGTTTTTTTCCTAACCATTTATTAAGACATTCTTCATGAAAAATATTTTGACATTCTTCTTTTTGACGTCCTTCTATAAGAATAGTTTCTGAATGGATAAAAATATTTCTTGAAATGTCTGAATAAAATGACTCAAGACAAATCGCACAGACGCCTGTTGTATGGCTTTCTATTTTTTCATTAGAGATATTATTAATTTTCAGCATTTCCCTGAGATTGAATACTTCCACTTCGGCTAATAATTTTTCATTATTAATAGCACCATGATTATAATTACTACAACTAAACATGGAACATAATAATAGAGAAAGAGTATATATATCAATCTTTCTTAAGTTTTTATTTATTTTACTCATAATAAAGAATTAATTACGTTATTTGCATACCATTATTTTATTATATTTTATTTATTATTGCAATATATTATGGTATTTATTTAAATAAATGATCTATTAATATGTATTTACGTATAAAATATTAAATATATTCACATTATAAACTCTTGAATAATCTGTAGAATAAAGTAACTTTCGTTATAAAGCAGTAATGGAAAATTATTACATCAAGGATTCTTTAATATGAATGTTTATTGTATTATTGAGTTCTCACTTTCAACAAAATAAGTTTCTGTTTACTGAAATTATTTATTTTGTATTTATTGAGGGATTTTACTAGCCAAATTTTTATAATTACGAATACTTTTAGTAGTAGTTATTATAAAATCAAAATTTTATTTCTTTTTTATATTAACACCAAATTATATATATTTTGTATTCTTTTCTTTTACAAAAAATGTATAACTATCTATTTTCAAGTATTTTTTATTGTGGAAATTAAAATTATTTATTTTTTATCCAATGTAGGTTTAATTTTTAAATTCGTACATCCCTCAAACATCCAAACCGTATCAGTAACATTACTTGTATTCCATTTGGATATTTCTGGTAATGAGGTTAAGGAACTACAATCATAAAACATACCTCTCATAATTCTAACCTTCTTTGTGTCCCACTTAGATATATCAGGTAATTCTGTTAATGCTTTACATTGAGCAAACATATAACTCATATCTTCAACATTTTTTGTTTTCCATTTATCAATTCCTTCTATTTCTATTAATTTCTCGCATCCACTAAACATATCGCTCATATCAGTAACACTACTTGTATCCAAGTTATCTAAACCTTCTATTTTTATTAAATTTTCACAAAGATAAAACATATAACTCATATTTGTAACTTTCTCTGTATTCCAGTTTTTCCCCAATACTATTTTTGTTAATGCCTTGCATTCGGAAAAAATGCCCTTCATATTTTCGCTAAGATTATTTAAATTTAAATCTAAATCTAAATCTAAATCTGATAAATCTAATGTTATTGAAGAGTTTCCATATTCTTGCGATAGTATTTTTTTTATATTATCATTCCATTTACTCGTTTTTATTGTTAACTTCTCACATCCATTAAACATATTTTCCATATTAGTAACACTTTTTGTATTCCACTTGTCTCCAAATTTTATTTCTTCTAATGAGCTACAATTATAAAACATACCCTCCATAGTGGTAACCTTACTTGTATTCCAGTTAGATATATCTATACTTGTTAATGCCTTACATTCATAAAACATACATCTCATATCAGTAACTTTTTTTGTATTCCATTTAGATATATCTGGTAATGATTTTAGGGATTCACAATTCCCAAACATTACGCCCATATATGTAACATTATCCGTATTCCATTCAGATATATCAGGTAAAGATTCTAATGAGGTACACCCATAAAACATACAATTCATATCAGTAACATTTTTTGTATTCCATTTATCTAGCCCTACTATTTTTGTTAATGCCTTACATCCCTTAAACATCAAACTCATGTCTGTAACACTTGTTGTGTTTGCAGCAATTATCTCTATTGAATAAGTGAAGTTTTCATTTTCGACCTTTTCCTCTAAAGCGCTAAACAAAGGTATATAAAGTTTGTATTCATCCTTCTTAGTTGTTATATCCTTTACCAGGGCATAATATATTTTTTTGTTGTTGTTTATATTATTGTTTTCGTTGTTTATATTATTGTTTTCGTAGTTGTTTATTCCCATTGTTCCTTTTATTGTTCGTGCTTCTTCTTCATTTAAAAGTAAAGCGTTAGCTTTATTATTCTCATTATTCTCATTATTAATATATTCCTTTGATACAATATCTTGTATTTCTAAATTGTCCATGTTTTGTACATCCTCGCCTGGAGTAATGATAATCTTAAAAATCGTCCATGTATGATTATTTTTCATCTCGTTTATTATGTCATCAATGTTGTTTTTATTATTAATTTCTTTTTGTTTTTCAATTTTATTAGTATGATCATCAGAGCATCTTATAAACGTCCACGAGCAGTGTAAAGATATGAATGTTGTCAAGATTACACTAGATATTATAGATTTATATTCTCGTAATTGACTCATAAGTTATATATACTAACATATTCCACTAGAATATTAAAAATCTGCTGAAATACTCTCATCACAGATTATATAAAACATGATCAGAGATCTTACTTAAATTTATTTGGTAATTCTTTTAAGGAGCTACATCCATAAAACATATATCTCATATCAGTAACTTCTGTGGTGTTTGCATCAATTATCTCTATTGAATAAGAGAATTTTTTATTTTCTGCTGTTTCTTCTAAAGCACTAAATAATTATTTATAAACGTTCGCCTTGGTTGTTATGTCGTTGATCAGAACATAATAATATGTTTTAGTGCCTTCTTCATTATTATTCTCCTCTTTATTATTTATAATATTCTCCTCAGGTATAATATTGTTATTTTCTGCGTCTACATTATTAATGTATTCCTCGCTTAGAATATCTTTTATTTTAAGAGATATGTTCGTATTTTCATCATCGGGAGTAATTGTAATCTTAAACATCGTCCATGTACACTGACTCTTTATATTGTCATTAATATCTTCGTTAGAGTTTTTCAAGATGCTGTTAATGATGTTACTGTTATTTTCATTGCCATTATTTTCAGATCCTTTATTTTCTTCATTATTTTCAGATATTTTATTCTCTTCATTATTTTTAATTTCATTATCGCTATTATTTCTTTCTTCTTTAGGATCTTCTTTTTTTTCTATTTAATTAGTTTTATTTAGTTTTAAAATTTTATTTAAATTATTTGTATAACTACTCTGCGATATGCTATTAGGTTTACAACAACTTCCTTGACAACATTTACTGTAAATACTTGAATATAAAACAAAATAACTTAAAAAAATTATAAAAGTTCTTCTAAACGTAATATAATGTTTTATAACTAATTTAAAAATTACATAAAGCATATTAATAATAAGAAGTTTATTAAACATACCAAATAAATAAAATAGAAAATTTATTGTCAATTAATAATACATTTTACGATATATATGTATCAGTATAAAACATCACATTATTTTATCATCAATTTCTTTAAATTTTCCACGATATTTCTCTTTAAATTTTTTTCTGCCTTCAATATATAAATAAGTTTTTTTTATATCTTCAATAGTTGGTCGCCTATCTGGCTCATATGATAACATTTCAAATACTAATTTTTTTACAGATTCATTTTCACAGTTTTTTAAATCATCAATTTTTATGTTTTTATATCTTTCGTAATATTCTTTATATGTAGTTATTTTACTTCCCTTTCTTGGAGTGTCAATAATATGGTGATAATTAAACATAGCCCATAAAATAATTCCACATGACCATATATCAGCTTTAAATGGATCATGATATTCCCCATTATATATTTCAGGTGCCATATGTCCTTCTGTTCCTTTTCTAGAAGAAGTAGGTTTTCCTTTTTTCTCGCAATGGTAACAATCTCCAAAATCACATATCTTTAAAATTCCTTCTTCTGTTACCAATAAATTACTCAGTTTTAAATCTCTATGTGCTATATTTAACTCATGTAAAAATTCCAAACCATTTATTAATTGAAAAAATAAACACATTCTGTCTTCATCTGTAAAATTATATTTCCCTTTTGTTGTAGGAGATTCATGTTCCTTATAATAAGTTAAAAGATTATATTCACAAAATTCCTCTACGAAGAACATATCCTTATCGTCTTCAAATATATCTTTAATTTCTACGATATTTACATGTGGTTTGTCTTTAAGTATTTCAAGAATTTTACATTCATTTATACCCGCAGTTTTTGGTGATAAAATTTTTATAGCTACATTTTCATTGTTTTCGTCATCATAATATTTATGAACCGTTCCCCATCCTCCTTCACCAATTTTCTTTTGTATCAAACGATATCTACTTTTTGTTAATTTTAGTTTTTTTATTATTTCTTCTTCTTCTTCTCTTTTAATTCTTTCTTCAATTTCTCTTCTTATTTTTTCCTCTTCCTCTTTTTTTAACCTTTCTTCATCCTCTTTTCTTTTTCGCTCTTCTTCCTCCCTTTTTATCCTTTCTTCATTTTCTCTTCTTATTTTTTCCTCTTCCTCTTTTTTTACACTATCTTCTTTCTCTTCATTTTCTCTTCTTTTGTTCTTTTCACTTTTACTTTTATCTTTATTATTTTTTTTTCTTCTTGTTTTTTCTCCTTTTTTATTTTTTTTTAATTGTATTTCTTCTTCCTTAATAATTAAATTATTTTTTTCTTCATTTTTCACGTTCGTATCCCTATTTTCTTTAATGATTCCATCATCCTCATCTTCGTCATTACATCTCGGACAGCAACCAATAATCCATAATGACACGAATAGCAACCAAAATACTACAGACTTATATTTTCGCAATAGGATCATATCTTATATATACTAACATATTTCATTAGGCTATAAAGAATCTGCTGAAATACACTCATCACATGTTATATAAAACATGCTCAGAGATCTTACTTAAATTTATCAGGTATGTTATTTTTTATTTTTTCACATCCATCAAACATATATGCCTTATTTGTAACCTTACGTATATCCCAGTTAGAAATGTTTATGTTTTCTAATGCTCCACACTCATAAAACATAGCATTCATATTTTTAACCTTACCTGTATTCCACTTGTCCCCAAATTTTATTTCTTTTAATGAACTACATTCAAAAAACATATATTTTTTATTTATAAAGATAATACTTTTGGAACAAAAAAGTTTTTGTATTTTATGATTAAAAAAAATTTTTTCAGCAAAATTTATCAATAATATTTATTTCTAATTTATCTTTATCGTTAATAATATTGAATAATTTACGCTTAGATAGTTCTTCCTTTATATTAAAAAAATGTATATTTGCCAATAGCTTTTGATATTTTTCTTTTTTCCAAGTTTCTTCATCATATGAATAATTATCTACATATAATATATTTTTATATTCAATATAACATTCATTAATTTTATGATGATCATGACCACAAATTTGATCATTTAAACAGACATCATAACCACCTTCCATATTCTCAATCCTTTTCCCAATAACTATATGGTTTTCTAAATGATTAAACAACGATGGATATCCAATAATTTTTGCAGGATTAATTTTATTTTCATCATAGTTATAAAAAAAGTCACAAAAATATCTTTTAAAATTATCATTTACAATATTTATTAATTCATAAATATCATAAATTTTTAAATCTGTTTTTACATTCATTTTTTCTTTTAAAAAACGTTTAATTTGATCAATGTCTTGTTCATAAAGAACTTTATGAGTTAAAATATAATTAGTATTTCCTATTTTTATTTTATCTAAATATTGTATTTGACCTTTAGATATTGCAGTTAAACAAATTAATCTAGTTATATAATTTATTCTTTTGTCATTATCACATATCTTATTATCAATAGACACACAATGATCAATACAATCACAGAAAGGTTGACCACTGGTATACATTAATTCATGATTTCCACAAATTAATTTAACTTTATTTCCTAATTCTTGTTTTATATATAATATAAGCAATAAAGATTTTAAACATTGATGTTCACCATTACATCTATCAATAATGTCTCCTAAATGAATATAAGTACCATTAAATTTTTTATTAACTTCAAATAATTTTAATTCAATACTATTTTCACTTTCATTTTTTTCAAAATTCCCATTATAAAAATTATAATAAACAGTAATAGGTTTATTAATATCGATAATTTTCGCTATTTGTAATGCTGAAATTATATTAAAAACCTTACCTTCAGTATCAGATTGAATAAAAATTCTATCTTTTTCATTAACTTTATTTACTTCATTAATTACATCTTTTAATTTATCATTATCTATTTTATATTTTGTTAAATCTTGAATTTTATCGCATTTATTATATTGTTCTTTTATTATATCCATACCTTCAAAGTACTCTTTTCGTTTTTTTATCAAATGATCTTCTTTTATATCTTCTTTTTTACCATCTTTTATATCTTCTCTTTTCTTTCTTTTCGAAGGATTCCCCAATTTTATCTCATTTTCTTTTCCCGTATCTGAAACGTTATTTTCATTGTCCACATCACAACCCAGTAACTTCTTAAGCCATCCATAACAACCAACGTTGCATAAAGATATAAATATCGTAATGATTAAATGTAGGATAAAATACCTATATTTGCGCATATGATAGATAATATATAATAAAAAACGAATAGGAGACTCTGGTTATTGATGATTTTTATTAAAAATAAAAGTATGTCTGATGTTAAATTTACTCACTTGCATGTTCATACTCAGTATTCATTATTGGATGGTGCGGCATCTATTGATAGGTTATTGCAGAAATGTGTAGATGTAGGTATGGATTCAATAGCGATGACTGACCATGGTAACATGTATGGTATTCTTGAATTTGTAGAGAAAGCCCACTCTTACAATATTAAGCCTATAATAGGCTGTGAGTTTTACATGGCTAAGGAGAGTCGTTTTGATCAATCCAACAAACAACATTACTATCATCAGATTTTGCTCGCGAAGAATGAGCTCGGCTATAAAAACTTATCGCATCTTAGCTCCTTGAGTTTTATTGAGGGGTATTATTATAAGCCTAGAATAGACAAGGATATATTGCGCGAACATCACGAGGGGCTTATAGCAACAACAGCATGTATGGCTGGGTTCGTAAATAGAGCATTACTTTCTGATGGAGAAGTAGAAGCAGAAAAGGAGCTGTTAGAATTTTATGATATCTTTGGAGAGGACTTTTATCTTGAGTTGCAACGTTTTGGAAATGCCGCACAGGAAAGGTGTAATCAGTTCTTGTTACGCATGTCACAGAAGTATAATATAAAGGTTGTGGCAACAAATGATGTACATTATGTTAACCCCGAGGAGAGTATCTCTCATGATATCTTGTTATGCATTCAGACGGGTTCTAGCTATACTGACCCCGGTAGGATGCGTTTTTGTTCTAATACTTTTTATTTAAAAACAGCAGAGGAGATGCTCACGGCCTTTCAAGATATCCCTGAGGCAGTTTACAATACTCAGGAGATTGTAGATAAATGTTGGGAACCTGATTTGACGCGTAGTGTTTTATTGCCACAGTACGACATCCCTGTAGGATTTTCCTCACAAGATGACTTTCTAAAGAACATGGCTTATGAGGGCCTGCATAAGCGTTTTGATGAAGTGATCCCTTCTTATGAAGATCGTATAGAATATGAATTAAGTGTCATAAAGAAGATGGGCTTTGCAGGATACTTTTTGATAGTGCAGGATTATATAAATGCTGCACGCAATATGGGAGTGGCTGTAGGACCAGGAAGGGGTTCTGTGGCAGGTTCTCTTGTGGCTTATTGCATAGGTATTACTGATGTTAACCCTCTTGAATATGGACTTTTTTTTGAGAGGTTCTTAAATCCTGAGCGTATATCTATGCCGGATATAGACGTTGACTTTGAAGATAACGGCAGAGATAAGGTTATTGATTACGTGGTGAGAAAATATGGTAAAGATAACGTTGCGCATCTTATAACGTATAGTACCATGGCTGCAAAAGTAGCAATAAAGGACGTTGCACGCGTTCTGGGAATGTCTTTTGAAGAGGCAAATAAGATAACTAAACTAATACCTTTCAAGATAATACCCGATCCTTTATCTGAGATGATAAAGACAATACCTGAATTGAAGGAGATGTATTCACATGAGAATTCTATTGAGCATAATATTCTTAAACATGCATCTGTGCTTGAGGGGTGTAAAAGGCAAACAGGGATACATGCCTGTGGAATAATAATATCTCCCAACAAGCTTATAGACTGCCTGCCGATGAAGATGGAAAAAGACTCTGAATTATTGATAACTCAATATGAAGGATCTTTAATAGAGCATATAGGCATGTTGAAGATGGATTTTCTTGGGTTGAAGACATTGACAATAATCAAGAATACATTGAAGTTTGTGAAAAAGAATCGTAATGTTGATGTTAAGATTGATGATATATCCTTCACAGATAAGAAGACATTAGATATTTTCAGGAAGGGCGATACTATAGGAGTATTCCAGTTCGAATCTGAAGGAATGCGTGCTTGGTTGAAGAAGCTTCGCCCTGATAATATGGAGGATATAATTGCCATGAACTCTCTTTTCCGCCCAGGTCCAATGCAATTTATAGATGATTTTATAAAACGTAAACATGGTAAAGAAAAGATAGAATATCCTCATCCATTGCTCGAGGGTATATTAAAGAACACTTATGGGATAATAGTATACCAGGAGCAGGTCATGCAGGTGGCGCAGATAATGGCGGGGTATACCCTTGCCCAAGCAGACATCTTACGTAAGGCTATGGGTAAGAAAAAACCTGAGGAGATGGCACGACAGAAACAGGTGTTTGTAGATGGCTGCAAGAGAACAAACAATATAGATAAAGATAAGGCGTTAGAGATATTTAATATGATGGAGACATTTGCACAATATGGCTTCAATAAGGCTCACTCTGCAGCGTATTCTGTGATAGCTTTTCAGACGGCATATCTCAAGGCGCATTACCCTGTTGAGTTCATGGCAGCATCTCTCATAAACGCGCAGACTGATATTGGAGCATTAACTCCCCTAATGCATGCCTGCCAGAAAATGGGAATAAAAATAAAAGGTCCGGATATAAACAAGTCTAGTTATGATTTTGACATTACCAGTAACAACGAGATATTGTATGGGCTCTCAGGAATAAAAGGTGTTGGTGATGCCGCAACTACTTGTATCATAACAACGCGTGAAAGGCATGGCTCCTTTAAGGACATATTTGATTTTGTTGAGAATGTCGACATGAGGGTTATAAATAAAAAAACACTCGAGTCTTTAGCTCTTTCTGGAGCATTCGACAGCCTAAATAGCGGTAACAGGCGTCAATATGTATACATAGAAGATGACATGTCATTTATCGAGAAGTTGATAAATTATGTTTCAAGAATAAAAGTAAACAAAGAGAGGTTTAGTAATTCCCTATTTGGTGGGTTTTTAGATGATGATATTTTTGTACAAGAAAGACCTACGCTTCCTCAATGCCAGGAATATCAACATGATGAAATATTAAAATTAGAGAAGGATTTAATTGGTTTTTATATCTCTGGTCATCCCCTGGAAAGATATAAAGCTGTCATTGATAAATATTGTAATTGCTATTCTAAAGATATAAACAAGTCAATAGACGAGCTAGGAGAAGATAGCTGTATTAATTATGAAAAGACTATAATCATTGGTAATATTGCTACAGTAAAGAAGAAACATACTAGAAACAATACTACATATGGGATAGTTACTGTTGAAGATTTTTATGGGGAAATTAACTTTAGTTTATTTGGTAAGGTATTCCAAGAAAGCGAACCTCTTTTGAAAGAAGGGAATGTTATTGTATGCCTTGGTACTATTGGAACTAAGTATAATGACTTCGATAAATATGAGTTTAAATGTAAGAAGATATTTAATATTGATTACGTCATGAAGCGTGTTCAAAAATAGGCTGTTAATTATGCCATTAAATAAGATTGAAAAGTAGATTTTGATATATTGATGATGTTCTTATAAGGTAATAACACACATTCTCTATTGCTTATTTATTGTTTTTTTTCTGGTAAAAAAAATATTCAAAAAACGAAAAGACACATTTTTTTAGTATAATTTTACTAGCATCATTGTAAAAAGTTGCAGCGACATGTATATTAAAACCCCAAAAAACAAATCTTATTTTATGTCCAAAACTAGATTTTTCTTTTTGATAATTTTTGATTGCCTTATTATCTTATCTTTTTCCGGGTGTCCTGGTTTTGACTTATTGTTCCCTAGTGTGGGTAGCGGTAAAAAACCGGAAGTAGGATATTCTAATACTACTAGTAATACTATGGATAAAGATGGAAATGAGTCTTTTGTGGATGTGGATATTGAAATGGAAGAATATGAAGAGGTGTATTCATTAAAGAAAAGCGAGATAGTTTTTGTAGGCAAGTCCGATGTGAAAAGAGAATCTGTGTGTTTTCGTAAAGATTTTATTGACCTGTTGAAAGATAAATACATATGTGAGTTGTCTTCCGAAGGGAAGCTAAAAGATGGTCTTCTTGACTATATGGTCATGTTTTACCATTCTAGAACATATGACGAGTCATTTTGGGAAAAAAAGAAAATAAAAGTTTCTCTCTTGACAGAGGTGGAACAAGTTATTGATAACGTGGCAAATGCTCAGGGGTATAATCTTATGCGTCTTCATTTATTTTCGATGAAAGAAGATGTAATAGATTCTCTTTTTGAACATTACATTGGCAGAGAAATGAAGTCTATAGTTGATTATGGAACATGTAAGATATTTTTTAATGAATTCAAGTATAAGGTTCAATTAGAGATCTACCATAACTACAAAAGGAATTTACAAATTTGTGCCTTTACTAATAATGATGCCATATTACTTGTTTATGATGTAAATGACAAGTCGAGTTTTGATTGTCTAAATGATATAATAGATTATTTTTCTAAGAATAATTCAAAACATATATTCTTCATTCTTGGTGATCAATCCAATAGTGCAGGTGATGTTCTTGGTAAAAAGCCTAGTGTGGCATGTACTGATAGTAACGAGACTTTAGATGATAATTATGTGAGCGAGTGGTGTAAAAAAAAAGAAGAGCAAATAAATACGGCAGGTGAGGGAATAAACGCTGAAGAAAATAAAGTAAACATATAGTGTTTTTTATATTTTTTGTGTTTGTTTATCTTCGAACAACATCAGTTTCTGTTTTAGTATATCAGCCTTTACAAAATTTAATTTTTCTGCGGCGCTAATCATTTCTTTCTTTATTCTCTTTTTTAATTTTTCTTTTTGTTTTTTTGTCATTGTTTTTATTGCCTCTTCATCTATATCGAAGTTAACTTTCTCATCCATTCTATGTATCAGAAGATTCACTGTCGCATTTTTCTTTGCTGTTTTAGGTGTTATATTGTTTTCAGTATTGTATCTCTCTTGCATCTCTCTTCTTTTTTTTGTTTTATTTATAGCCGTGCTCATTGATTTTGTGATCGTATCTGCATAAAGTATAGCTCTACCGTTAACATTCCTTGCTACCCTTCCAACTGTTTGTATTATAGACGTTTCATTTCTCAGGAAACCCTCCTTGTCGGCATCTAATATCATAACCAAAGCTACTTCGGGGATGTCTATACCTTCTCTTAGGAGGTTAACCCCTACGACAACATCTATTTTATCATTTTCTAGGTTCTCTAATATTTTTATTCGTTCAAGAGTTTTTACTGAAGAATGTAGAAACTGACTACGTATATTGTTCTTCACGAGATAGCTGTTTAGTTCTTCCGCCATCTTCTTTGTTAATGTTGTTATGAAAACCTTCTCTTTTTTCTTTGCGCATTCTCTTATTTCTTTTATTGCGTCTTGGAGTTGTCCTTCTGTCCTCCTAACTTCTATTTTAGGATCTAGAAGTCCTGTTGGGCGTATTATCTGCTCTACGACATTCTCGCTTAAGCTAAGTTCATATTCTCCAGGTGTTGCGCTCACATATATAACTTTATTTACGAATGATTCAAATTCTTTGAAAGTAAGGGGGCGGTGATCATACGCCGACGGTAACCTGAAACCATTGTCTATGAGGTTAGTTTTGCGTGCTCTGTCACCATGATACATGGCCTTAAGCTGAGGTATGGTAACATGACTCTCATCTATGAGTAGGAGATAGTCTTTGGGAAGATAGTCAAATAAACATGCTGATTTTTCTCCAGGTTTCCTATTTTCAAAATGGCGTGAGTAGTTCTCCATGCCTGAGCAATAGCCTATTTCACGAATCATTTCTAAATCATATTCTGTTCGTTCTCTAATACGTTTAGCTTCTTTCTCTTTCCCTATCTGTTCAAAATAACATACTCTCTCTATTTCTTCTTCTTCTATTTTTTTTAGACTAGCTTCCAAGGTAGATTTAGTTATTGCAAAGAGCTTTGTTGAGAAGATAGCAATTTCGCTTTCTTCTTTAATAGAACAGTTACTAAGAGGGTCTATACTCTCTATTTTGTCTACGATGTTATTGTTTATGGTTATTTTAAATATAATATCGGCATGAGAAGCAAAGATGTCTATGGTGTTGTTTTTTATTCTATATTGCCCATGCTTTAGTTCTTCTTTCTTTTCTTCATAAAAGAGACCATCAATGCGTCCTTTTATATCGTCAAGTGTTGTTCTTTGGCCTTTTTTTATTAAAAGCTGGTTCTCTTTGAATTGTTGTGGGTTTTCGATACCATAAATGCATGACACTGACGATATTATTATCACATCACGACGTTCAAGTAATAATGATACTATAGCGCTCATTCTTATTTTCTCTAGCTCATGGTTTATCTTAAGAGTTTTTGCAAGATAAATGTCGTCGGCAGGAAGATATGATTCCGGTTTGTAATAGTCGTAATAGGAGACATAATATTCAATAAGGTTATTGGGAAAGAGAACTTTCAATTCATTATATAATTGTGCTGCAAGGGTTTTATTGTGTGAGAGTATTACTGTAGGCTTGTTATATCTTGCTATTATATTAGCCATAGTATACGTTTTCCCTGAGCCAGTTATGCCTAGAAGAGTTTGATGTTTCTTCCCAAGGTTTAGTCCTTCTACTAACGATGCTATAGCTTTTGGTTGGTCTCCTGCAGGTGTATATTGACTTTTTAATTCAAAAGAGTTTAACATGGTTTTATTTAATAATAATTAAATATTAATAAAGATAAAATTGTTCATCGCTTTTTAAAAGAGGAAAGTCCGAACAACATAGAGTGCTCTGCCATCTAACGGATGGAGTTAGTAAAGTAATTTGCTAATATAGATAGTGCAACAGAAAATAAACCGCTACGAAAATATTTTTTTGTAGTAAGGGTGAGAAAACATGGTAAGCTCATGTTAGTATTATGGAGACATGATATTTTGAAAACCTCAGAGGTTGAAAGATCAAATTTGCCCGAATGCTTTTTTTAGCATGATGTTACTCGCATTTGTAAAGGGCGTGGTAGATCGATAGATCAGATAAGCAATTATCTGACAAGATAAATGATGAACCGGAATGTATATTCTGAGACAGAATTCGGCTTATTTTTTTATCTTTATTAATATTCTTATATGTTTTAAAGTAGATATATTTTATGCGAGTGAAGTTGAGGAGGTTTTACATTTTCTTTTTGTTGATATTTTGTTGTAATAAGCTTATAGCTTTGGGTTCTACTACTATTCCTGAGTCTGACATATTACATAAAGGCGAGACTCCGGGGGTAAAAAAAAAGGAAACGTTTGATGGCTTTTCTGATATATTTGGTAGTGACGATTTTAAAACGTCAGTAGATAAGCCTATGGATTTTTTTGCTTTATATGGCGGGAGAGAGGTCTTTAACTGCACGTTCACTTGGGACAATTTGGCTGAGAAAGTAAAGAAAATATTTCCTAAAAGTTCAGATGGAGAATGGAAAATTCTATTTCAGGAGGGCATTGAACCCAAAAAGTTTAACTCCATAGATAGTTATTTCTATCGATATTTCCACAGGTTTTTTAAAAGTCCAGGGAGGTTGTTTTTGGATGGCTTAACTTTCCTCATTTTTTTCCAACGTGCTTTCTTAGGAATGGATACGCTTGTTGAATATTCATTTTTTTTAAAAAAGAAATTTTTCTTTACTGTAAGATTTGGTTGGGATTATAATGATTTCTCATTCAATAAAGACGATTTTGGTAATGTCTTTTTTGAGAGATCCTCGTCTGGAGCTTATGATTTTAGTGGTATGACTCAACAGGATGCTGAGAAAACTTGTGGAGGAAACACTGACAGTTTTTACAGTGAAAAGAAGAAGGCAGATCTTAAATATTGCAACGAACTCGCATCTGCTCAGAAGAAAAACAAGAAGCTTGAAGCGAAAGTGGCTGAAATTTTTGGTACTAATGATGATGTTTTTGTCTTTACTTCCCTGTATAAGTACTTCTTAGATTTTGGGTTGTCGTATTATAACAATCCGCGTAATCCTGCGGAGAGCACATTTATATTTAGGTTTTTAATAAAATTTAATGCTTTTTATAACGTCACAGGCATAGATTATGTTATTGATTCTAATCCTGGTGTTATTAGTCATTTTACTGTCGATGATGTTATAAACAAGCATGTCTCCTCACCAAGATTTGGCTGTAAAGTTTGTTTATGCTTTGGGTATAAAAACTGGGAGGTTGAGATATCTGTCGCTCTTTATAACATGTATAATGCCGTGGATAAATGTTCTGGTATGTTCTATTCTAAATCATTACAAAAGGCTGAATTATCACAAAGGCCTCTTCCAGTGTCTATAGCATTAAGAAACAGGTTTATTGGTTTATGATAACTTCTCGACGTATAAAAGAGCAAACACAGGAGGTTATTGATGGTTTACAGCGACGTGGAATTGACAATGCTGAAGAATTGATTGAGAAGGTTATAGTTTTAGATAACACTAGGAAGGAATATAAAAATACTCTAGATGAACTGCTGAGACAGATAAATATAAAAACAGGTATCATAGAAAGAAAGCTAAAGAATAATGAGGATATAAGTTTACTTAAAAAAGAGGTCCTTGCTATAAAGAACGATGCTGCAGTTTTAAAAGATAAGTTAGGGGTACTTGAAGGAGAGCTCGTGCAATTTTTGTATAATATCCCCAATGTTCCTAACGTGAATATTCCTGATGGAACTTCTTCTGCTTATAATAAGGTTGTTTCCCAGACTGATATACCATGCATTGAACATAAAGTCCCACATTATGAAATAGTTAAGCAATTAGATATCATTGATTTCGAATTGGGTACGAAGCTTACGGGTGCTGGCTTCCCTGTGTATAAGAACTTTGGGGCGCGTTTACAGAGGGCTTTGATAAATTTCTTTTTGGATGAAGCACGGGAACATGGTTTTGTAGAATATGGTCTTCCAATAGTATGTAATGATGTTAGTTTTTATGGTACTGGTCAGATGCCTGACAAGGAGAAGCAGATGTATAAAGTTGAGGATGGTTTTCATCTTATACCAACAGCAGAGGTGCCATTGACTAATTTATATCGTGATGTGATACTTGAAGAAGATGACATGCCTATAAAGCTAACAGGCTATACCCCTTGTTTTCGTCGTGAGGCCGGATCGTGGGGGAAGAACGTTCGGGGGCTTAATAGACTACACCAATTCGACAAGATAGAGATTGTTGAGATAGTACGTCCTGAAGATTCCTATGATGTCTTGGAGGAGATGAGGGCTTATGTTGAGGGATTGGTGCAAAAGCTAGAGCTACCCTATCGTGTTTTGTGTTTATGTGCTGGAGATTTAGGTTTCAATTCCGCATTTACATATGATATAGAAGTGTACTCTCTTGGTCAGGACATGTGGCTGGAGGCTAGCTCTATAAGTAATTTTGAGGATTATCAAGCAAATAGATTGAAGTTACGATACAAAACAAAAGATGGTGAGAAGAAGCTCGCGCATACTTTAAATGGTAGTGCTTTAGCCTTGCCACGTATCATGGCGGCGTTAATTGAGAAGAACTATGATGGTGTTGAGGTGAAGGTCCCTAAAGTGCTAGAGAAATATTTTTGATTATGTTGAAGGGTGTTGACGTGTTTCATTCTGAGAATTTAGTGAAAAGATATAATGATAAGGTTGTTGTAAATGATGTATCGATTGACGTAAAACAAGGCGAGGTTGTGGGCCTTCTCGGTCCTAATGGTGCAGGCAAGACTACAGTGTTTTATATGATGGTAGGGATGGAGAGACCTACATCTGGGGAGGTTTTTATAAATGATGCTAATATAACCAAAAAGACATTGTGGCAGAGAGCTAACATGGGGGTCGGTTATCTCCCACAGGATAGGTCTGTGTTCTTAGATTTGACAGTTGAAGAAAATATATTATTACCTCTAGAAATACGAGGCTATGGTAGGAACACGCGTGAAGAGCGCCTTAGGGAATTGTTGAAGGAGTTTGATTTAGAGAACATTTCAAAGGTACTTGGTAGTAGAATTTCTGGTGGGCAAAGAAGAAGACTCGAGCTAGCACGCCTTCTCGCTATTGAACCTAGTTTTATACTTCTTGATGAGCCTTTTGCTGGGGTAGATCCCGTGGCTATTGCTGCCATTCAGGATCTTATAAGGTCTTTGAGTAAAAAAGGTATAGGGGTGCTTATTACTGACCATAATGTTATGGAGACGTTATCTATAGTCGACAGAGCATATTTACTTTATAATGGAGAGATAATATGTGCCGGGAAACCAACTGATATAGCAAATAACAAACAGGTGAGGGAGGTTTATTTAGGAAGGAATTTTGAAATAAGGAAGCATTAGTTTCTAAGATATCTTTATTTCCATTAGGTGTATTATTTTGACATGGTTCGTATTCTACTTGAAGTTTTTATATTGGCTTTTAGTTTGGTATTCAGCGGATGTTCCGTATGTAAGATAAAAGACAATGTTTTAATAGAGAAATTTATTGAATTTTGTGCTGATGTAGAATGGTTGTTCAAGAGCTATGAAGAAAGAATTGAATATTCTCTTCGCCCATTCTTAGATAATATAAAAGAGGATTTTGAAGAATATCAAGAGCTACGTGAAAAGGTCTTTAGTCTTGTTGAAAAGCTACAATTTCCAAGAGACCAAAAACAAGGGATCAAAGAAGAAGAAATAGAGAATTTTTTAAAAAATTTTTTTGATCCTAACAAAATAGGAAAAGAAGAAGGCGCTTATATTTTTGCAAAAGAACAGGTGAAAGAAACTTTGAATTATTATCTGCGGGAAGGGATAGATTTTCAAATGGTAAGAGAAAAATGTCAGAAGGATAAAACCGCGGAAGAATGTATAAATCGTATTGTTTTTTCAATATATATCGCGAAAGATACGATAGAAAAAAAGAATAAAAAATCACGGGAGTTCATAAGCGAGCTAAACAAACTTTATGAAAGTGAACATGGGAATGTTGGTGGTTTTGTTAAACTACAGCAACGTAAAAGGGAGGGAAATTATAACGATAGTGTTTATAACATAGACGAACTATACGAGAAATTTGAAAAATTTTATAACGAAAAAAGCAATGCAGATGTTAATATCCAGGCAGAGGCTCTTGCTGCGGCAGTTGTTGAATTTTATAAAGGGGAAAAAGTAGTTGATAAGGGCAAGCAGGAAAAAATGTTTAAAAAAGAAATTGACCTGATACTTCTGGACGTTATAAGAACTTTTCCCAAATTTAAAGAATATTTTAAAGAAAAATATTTTAAAGAACAAAAATACGATGAATTCAAAAAAATTCTTTCAAAAATGCTTTTCTTTGCTCTTTTTTGTATTCGCGTCATAAATGAAAAAGAGGGTTCCCCTTCTCTCTCTGCTGATGATAAAATAAAGGAACTGTCAGGTATGCAAGGCCTAGGAGAGAAACAAAAAGACGATATATATAAACAGATGAAATGTGAGCCTACTCCTTTCACAGCATATTTTCAGGGACTAAACTTTTTTGCTGGTTTTTTTGTAACTTTATACTTTATTGTTAACCAAAAATTTGGCGGGAATGTCAATAAGGAAGAGATAATAGATGAAAGTAAAATAATAAAATTATTTGTATTCTATCTTTTGCATAAATGGGATTGTGACTCTTCTGTAAATTATCTTCCTTCTTGTTCTTTGTATGACATCTGTTGTATTTCACTAGAAATGCCTATTTTTATATTATTAAGAAGGTGTAAGCTTTTACATATGTACACTGACTATAATTTCAACAACTATCTTTTACCTGGGGTTTTTGCCCACCTATTTTTTTCCTACAGCTTATTAAAAACTGAAGATAATGATTTTCTTAATTATATCATGTACTTGGATTTGCATCTTTATATTGTAAAAAAAAGGGATATTAACTTTTTTTTTGACTGGTTTAATTTTTTATATTATAAGATTTTGGATATTATTGAGGAAAAGGATTTGAAATATTATGGTTATGGTCCTTATACTGAAATAGTAAAGGTGCTGTTTTCTTCGGATAAACAAATCCAAGGTTTCATAAAAGCAAACTTTCTCTGATTATATTTTTTAAAAAATTTCGTAAAAAGAATATATGTACCATTTTCTGGAGAAAGCATCGTGCTGGTTTTTAGGTATTTTCGATGTGAAATATAATGGAGATTTTGTACAATGTATTAAAGATTTAGCAAGTAGCAACACTTTTTGGATTTTTTGCCTTCTCTTGTTCCTTTTTATTTTTTTCTTCATGATTAGTTATCGAATATTTTCTGTGTTAACTTTCATATTACTGTTATTAGTTATTTTCAATGTTGATGTCGAGGATGCAATAGAACAGCTTCCTAAGCATTTTAGCACAGCGATATCAAAAATACAAGAAAAAGGCGGGATAGTGGTTAAGAATATATTAAAAAGATGATTTAATAACATTGACATGTTGTGTGTAATGTTATTTTAATTTTAATTTTATTTCATTACAAGTAATACTGTTAAAGAGTTAAGAAAAAAATATAAGTAAAAATAAATGTTCGAGTATTATGATGTTATAGTTGTTGGCGGAGGGCATGCAGGATGCGAGGCTGCTATGTGTTGTGGTTCCCTTGGCTCCAGGACTTTGCTGATAACCTCTAATTTAATGACTATTGGCCAGATGTCGTGTAATCCTTCAATGGGGGGAATAGCTAAAGGGCAAATAGTAAGAGAGATAGATGCTCTTGGAGGATATAGTGGCAAGGTCACAGACATATCTACAATACAGTTTAGGATGTTAAATCGCTCCAAAGGTCCTGCAGTGTGGAGCCCTCGCGCACAATGCGATAGAAGCCTTTTTGCACATACCTGGCGTGCGTATCTTGAAAAGAATCCTAACGTTGACCTTTGGCAAGATACTGTCATTGACATAATAATAAAAGGCAGTGCCTGTTGTGGGGTGAAAACTTTTTTAGGTTTAAACATCTCTGCGAGGTGCGTTATCTTGACAAATGGAACGTTCTTAAATGGGCGTATTTTCATTGGGCAACACACATTTGACGGGGGTCGTATAGCTGAGAATAGAGTGTATACTCTTACGGATAATCTAGTGAAATATGGTTTAAAAACAGGGAGAATGAAGACTGGTACTCCTCCGCGTGTTGATGGTTCTACGCTTGATTATTCAATGATGATAGAACAGCCAGGAGATGAAGACATTGTTGGCTTTTCTTTTGATGAGAAAGTGAAGAAGATAAAACCCTCTGAGCAGATAAGTTGTTTTTTAACTTATACTAACCAGCGTGTTCATGATATCCTTCGTCTGGGGTTCGATCGCTCTCCTTTGTTTAAGAAGCAGATAACAGGTCTTGGACCGCGCTATTGCCCCTCTATAGAAGATAAGATTACGCGCTTTGCAGATAGAGATAGGCATCAGATTTTCGTTGAGCCTGAAGGGCGCGACACAACTGAAGTGTATATAAATGGTTTTTCGACATCTCTTCCTGAAGATATACAATTGGAAGCTATACGTGAGATCAAGGGTTTTCATAATGCAAAGATGATACGACCTGCATACGCTGTTGAGTACGATTATTTCCCTGCTATACAGTTGCATCATACATTGGAATCTAAGATAATACCTAATCTTTTTTTAGCTGGTCAGATAAATGGCACAACGGGCTATGAGGAAGCCGCAGCTCAGGGGTTTGTTGCTGCCGTGAATGCTCACAATAAGATTAATAATCGTGGGGAGTTCGTTCTCAAGCGTAGTGAGGCCTATATAGGTGTGCTTATTGATGATATAGTCTTGAAGGAATCTTTTGAACCATATCGTATGTTCACAGCGCGTGCTGAATTCCGCCTTCTTTTACGTCAGGATAATGCTGATTTGCGCTTGACAGAAATAGGGCATAAGTTAGGATTGATAGATAAAGAGAGGCTTGAGAAGTTCTTAAAATATAAAGGCGAGGTTGAAAATCTTTATGATGAATGTATAAAGAAGACTATATCTCCATGTGAAATAAACTCTCTTCTTGAGGATTGTGGTAGTGAACCCCTAAGTGAGTCGAGGACTATAGCTACTATTTTAAAACGCCCAGAGATGAACCTGAAATTATTGGCATCGTGTGATAGCATGAAGAATATACTGTCAGAACATAGTGAGCGTGTTCGAGAGCAGGTCGAAATACAGATAAAATATGATGAATATTTGGATAAGGAACGTTTTAATGCAGATAAAATATCACAGCTTGAATATATATCTATACCAAACGATATAGATTATGACGAGATAAAGTCTATTTCTAATGAAGCACGAGAAAAGTTAAAATTAATACGACCAAGGACTATAGGGGAAGCTTCACGTATAAGTGGTGTTTCTAATGCTGACATAACTATATTGATAGTATTTATAAGACGTTAGGCTAGTTTTTCTTTATGGAAAAGTATTTTTGCTTTTTATACACCTGTAGGAGTAAAGAAAGATTTTTATAGTATATACAATATATGAATAAAAGAGTATTTATTTTTTTAATTGTATTATTTGTCTTTATAGGATCTTTATACTTATATCATTTACATTATGGCTCTGATACGTATAAAAACGATACTGTTGACGATGCCGAAGGATCTAGTAATATTTTAGAAATCGACAATATAAATTCCCCATGTTTAGACTGGCTTGAGCAAGAAGGGTTATATGAACTTGTTGAAAGATTCTGTGAAAATTATGAAAAGAAACAGTACGATAAATACTCTGATATATTCGAGATTATAAGTTTTAATAAGGACAATTATAAGTCCCCTTCAGGTGAGGAGAGCTCTTTTTTGAAGGAGATGAAGGAATATAAGAGTTTGCCTGATGCATTGAAACGTTTATTTGAGTATCATCTGGAATGTTTAAAAGGACAGGATGGTAAAGGTAAGGTTAGGATTATATCTCAAGAAGAATGTAAAGGTATTTTTAAATTATATTATGCTGATTCGCATGTTGCGATAATCTATCTTTTCATTTATAAAGGGATAGCCAATGTTATTGTCTTTAAAAATCCTAAATTCGTCGTTGTTGGCAAACAGATATTTTTTTATGACCCTCAGAAGATGTGTGGTGATGATCTTAAAAATGCTGTTGTGTATGTTAACCAATCTATTTTTTCTAAACAAATAATGGATAAAAATAATGAATTGCGAGGGAAAAATATGTTATCATATATTGGTGTGCCATATAGGAAGATCTCTGAAGAGGAAAGAAAGGGATTGGATATAGAAGGAGAGCAGTCTGCAGAAAAAAAAATTGATATTCTCTGTGAGGGGGATGGTTTAATCATTTATGCTACCTTGTTACCTTCAGGTGAGCATTCTGATTTCTATTTTGATGTTGTAGCCGTTGAAAAAGGCGAAGAGTAATGAGTCACTAAAATTTTCATAAGCGGTGTGACTTATTATAGTTGTTTAGTGAAAGGAGAAATTTTTTAAAATATATCTAATATAAAAGTAAAAGAATATCATTAATATTGAACATTAACATTTTTATTTTTTTGTTAACTTAACGAGCTGCAGTTAATAGTACTAATATTAGGTAACCACACTATAACCATCTAATATGGATAAAAAGCATTAAAATATTTATATTTCAGAATATTTATGATGTATCCAAAAACTATTTATTTGACTTATACATTCGTAAACGACAGGTATAATTATCAATAAAGTTGTTCCGCCGTAGAAACGACCTAAGGATCTATCAACACCAAAGCTATATGCAACAGCTGGTAACAGAGCTATTATTGCAAGTATTATTGCACCAGGAGTTACTGTCCTTAATAGTATTTTATCAATATGCTTGGCTGTTTCTGTTCCAGGCTTCACTCCCGGTATTATTGCAGAACTACGTTTCAAGTCTTCAGCTATACGCATAGTATTAAAATTTATTGCAATATAGAGGAAAGTAAAGATTATTATCAAGATTGCGAAAGTTATATTATATCCCCAAGACATATTATCACTCAAGCTAGTGTATATATTTGTTGCTAACTCACTGTACTTTGAAAGTAAATTAAAAATAAAACCTATGAAGAATATCAATACCTGTGCGAAAATTATAGGCATAACACCTGCAGAAATCATTTTTATTGGGAAGTATTGTCGTAAGCTAGCTATCTTCCTATATTCTATTATCTCGTTGATATAAACAAGTGTTACTTTGCGCACTGCCATATGCACAGCTGTTGTCAGGATTATAATAATAAAAAGAGCTAGCATCTCAATAACAAACGTTACAATATCATTCTTCTTCAAACAATATTCATTGTACACAGCGCTAGGTAAAGATGAAACAATGCCAACAAAAATTAGCATGGAGATGCCTTGTCCAAGACCATTGTCGGTTATCCTTTCTCCTATCCATACACAGAACATAGATCCTGCAGTAAGAATAAAAGCTGCAATGAAGATAAAATAATATTTGTTTATCAATATAAGTTTATCTGTAACAGAATATGACATGAATGCAATGCTGTGTATTATAGCAATGAAGATTGTTAGATATTTTGTTATCTGGTTAAGCCTTACGCGTCCAGATTGCCCATCCATTTGTATCTTCTTGAACGATGGGAAAAGTAATGTTGAAAGGTGAGTAATGATCGAGGCACTAATATAGGGCATAACACCTAATCCAAAAATAGAGAGATTGCTAAAAGCTCCACCTAGGAAAACGTCAAGCAAGCCCAAAAGACCATCTGTATATCTTGTTATGTGTTCTTCATTCACACCAGGGAGGAATATAAACCCTCCAAGTCTGAACAAGGTTATAAGCAATAATGTGTGTATGAGCCTGTCAGACAGGTCTGATGTTTTCAGAAAATTTAATATGTTTTTAATCTTAAACAATAAACCCATGTTAATTTATTTTATATATTCTTGTTCAGTGAAGCTTTCCCCCCATTTTTTTCAATTATCTCTTTTGCCTTTATCGAAAAGCAATCTGCTTTAATATCCATGCCTTCAAAATTATATTTATCAGCCCTTCCACAAACAATTTTATAGTTCTCATTCGCTTTTATAAACTTAAATGTTTCTAAGACATCTGCATCTATAATTTTATTCTCAGTTTTGTTTATCTTCATTAACATATCTAAAGTTACCGTCCTTCGCTTTGGCACAAAGTTGTTTATATGTCTTATAATAGGCATTCTCTTGTACAAGGGCGTCTGTCCTCCTTCATGCCCCCATTTCATTTTAAAACCACTTCGTTGTTTATTACCGTTATGCCCTTTGCCTGCTGTTGCTCCTTTTTTACATCCATAACCACGACCCACTATTCTTTTTTTTTTTACTGACCCAGGATTAGGTTTTAGCTCATTTAATTTTGACATAAAACAAATATAAATATTTTTTTTTATCCTTTAAACACTTTTTCTAACGTCACCCCTCTCTGCTGTGCTATAGAAATAGGGTCTCTTAATTTGCTAAGTGCATCAAGACCAGCATATATAACATTTAAGGGGCTCTTGCCATTTATTATTTTCCCACCTATGTTTTTAATGCCACATACTTCAAAAAGCTTTCGAAGTGCTCCTCCAACCTTGATACCACTACCACTGGCTGCAGGCCATAGTAAAACAATACAGCTTTTATATTTACCCTGCATTTGATGTGGTATTGAACCAGATGAGGTTATGGGGAACCTTAACATTTTTTTTTTTGCATTATTTTCTGCTTTAGTAAGAGCAGTACTTACTTCTTTATTTTTACCTATACCGCAACCTATTTCCCCGTCGCCTCCAGCAACTGTTATAGCAAGGAATTTGAAGGTACGTCCTCCTTCAGTAACCTTTGTTACTTTGCGTATTGATACATTTTGTATTTTCAATTCTTTATTTACCATATTCCTATTTATCTATTTTAGATAACACCCCATCCACTAGAGCCTTAACTTTCCCATGGAAAATATGATGACAGCGATCAAAGACGACATCTTCTATTCCTAGAGATTTTATTTTCTCTCCCATATTCTCTCCTACTTTCTGTGCATCATTAACATTACAGTTCTTTTTGCCTTTCTCGCGTGATGAACAATAAGCCAAAACTTTCTTTTCATCATCATTTATAAGCTGACAGCTCATAGCTGTGTTGCTTTTATTTATAACTAAACGTGGTCTATTGGCACTTCCCCATATTCTCCTCTTATTACACATACTCACTATTTTGTTGTTTTTTTCTCTTTTAGTTTGATAACGTCGCCATAATATCTTATCCCTTTCCCTTTGTATGGCTCAACAGGGCGTAATTTCTTTATGGCGCTAGCTACCTGCCCTACAAGATATTTATCGATACCCTTTATTGATACTATAATACCTGTGTCAGAGTTCTTCTCCTCTTGCACATCATAAGTTATCCCAGCAGGTAAAACAAAGAATATAGAATGAGAAAAACCTAATTCAAGTTCCATAACACCAGGGATATTATTTAATACCTTATATCCCACGCCAATTATTTGTATTTTTCTTTCAAATGGCTTGCTAACACCTAAGATCATGTTTTGAAGAAGCGTAGAATACAATCCTAAAAGGCGCTTACCTTCTTTCTCGTCTTTGATCTTGTTTCCATCAATGCACACTTCTATATCTTTCCCTCTTAAGTCTAGAATAACATGCGAAGGAAATTTCCGTTCCAATGTGTAAAGATTTTTTTTTACGGTAACAAGACACTCTACAATATTTACAGATACGTCATCAGGCTTCTCTATTATTTTTTTAAATTCTACCATAAAATCTATTTAACATAAAAAAATCTTCATAATAAAGTCCTATAAATTTTGTTCTTTATTTGCTTCATTTTCAATATCGTCGCTATTTTTAATGTCATTATTAATCTCATTTTCTTGCATGTTATTATCACCTTCCTTTTTCTCTCCCTTTTTATTTTCTTCTTTTTGCATGTTATTATCATCTTCCTTTTTCTCTCCTTCATTATTATTGTCTTCGTTGTTAATATTGTTAGAGATAATATTTTCCTCCGCACGGTGTTCTTCAGGATTGTTTAATAAAGGTTTATTGTCTTTATTTTTTACTTCTAGATTCTTTATTTTTAATAGATAAAGCTGTGTATCTCCAAAGAACTGTGGAGAAAGAGGAGTATAGATTTCATATTCTCCCCCACTACTTAAATTTTTAAAATAAGTGAAAATGTCTGGGTTCATCTTAATAGTCATAGGTTTATAATCTTGTACGTTTATATCCCTGCCATCTTTTATTGCATCATCTAATAATGTTGTGAAAATTAGTTCTCCAGTGGTAATGTTATGCAGACTTATATCAAAAGAAACAGTACTATTTTCATTTATATCCTCTTGTTCATCGATGTCGTTTGTTCTTATAACAAAACCATTTTCTATTTCTTTATATGTACTTTCTGGATACTTCTTTTTTAAAATATCTTTTATTTTTTCTTTATTTGAATTTCTTTGTTGTGCTTGTAGTTCTAACATTCTGTTGTTATACTTTATCAGCTCTTCGTCTATTTTATCATAAGAACAAAAAGCAATTGGATATATTCTTACTATCACCTTGGAATTTATATCATGTATTTTATATCTATTTATACTTTGTTCTGAGAGGACAGTATAAGCCAGAACTTGACCTTCTAAAGCGACACCACCCTTGCAGAGGTTTAAAAGCTCACATATACCACCATCAATGCAGTTTAATGAAGAACTATCGAGATACATGAAAAAAGGTGCCATGAGAACACTCCCTTTATGCTTATATCTTCTTGTGAAATCAGCACGATGTGCTATTATTTCACCTTTGTATAGAATCTCTTGTTGATATAAAATATATATACCTTTTTCGTCACTAGGGGCCTTTGCGAAAGGCTGCTCCACTAAATCCTTACAAGGAATTACGCGGTATGTAAGTCCAGAATTTGTTTTTACTTTTTTATAGTAAAACACATTAATACAATAATGTCCTAGAAACAAACAGCAGAAGACAATTAGTGTTAATAAAAGTATTCTTAAAAACTGAAAGCTCTTTGGCTTTTGCTCATAATTTTTATTCGTCATATTTAAGTATATCAAAAATTTTAATTTTTTTTACAAAGATATCAATAGTTTTTTTTAGTGATTCTTTACTAAATCCCCCTGCAGCGTTTTTATGCCCTCCTCCTGCAAAGAGTTCTTCTGCTAGAGTATTAACTGCAAAATCCCCCACAGACCTGAGAGATATATATATACCATCTTTTTTTTGGTTGAAAAACACTGCTACGACAACATCTTTTAAAGATAGAGCGTAGTTTACTATCCCGTCTGTATCGCCAGGATTAAGATGATATTTAGATGCTTCTTTTAGCGAAAGGCTCACGTATGCCACCTTGTAACCTTTTAAGATTTTTAGTTTTGAAAACAACATATAACCCAGGAAGCGTAATCGTTGTATAGAATTACTTCCATATATGTGTTTGTTTATCTTCCCTATATCTATATTATGTTTCTCTAATAATGAACCTATGAGATAATGTAATGAGGCTGTTACCGTAGGTGTTGTAAACTTGTTAGTGTCAGTCATCATACCCATATAAAGGCATGTTGCAGTGTTTGCGTCTATCTTATATTTTTCTGAGCAATCAAGAAGCTTATATATTATCTCGCACGTAGATGTAGCCGTTGGATCAATGAATGAAAAATGTGATTTTATATTAGGAACTGTAGGATGATGGTCTATTATACATATTTTCTTTGTTTCTATGTCGGTTATTATATTCCATATATCATTAGAAATACGCTCTTGTTGATTGAAATCTAGGCAGAAGACAACATCTGATTTTTTAATATGATCTATTATTGTATTTTTGAAAACTGATTCGAAGACTAACACATTCTTAACATTTGGCATCCATAAATAAACTTCGCTGAAGAAGTTGGTTGATATGATTTTAACATTAAAATTATAATTTAACAGCCAGTTTAAAAGGCCAAGCGAAGAACCCATCGCGTCACCATCAGGGTTCTTGTGTATTAGAATTGTTATATTTTTGCTTTTAGTGTTTGTCAATATATCTTCGAGCTCTTTATATTTCCCCTTACAATATTCTTGGTTCATGTTTGTATTGTATAAAAAAGATACTTAAAAGTCTGTGTTTTTTAAGTAGTTGGACAAATTCTATTTATTATCTTCTTCTTGTTGTGGTTTCGGTGTATCTTCATGTATAGTTTTGTTTTTGTCCTCTAATTCTTTTTGCTGTTTCATCTTCTCAAGAACTATGCTTGCACTTATTTTCTCTTTTTTAACGTCTTTATATGATAGAACGCACAGGATAATTATAATAAAGAAAAGAATCAATGTTGAATTTTCCAAGATGTCGCTTGTCTTCTTCACTCCTATAGCCTGATCGAAGCCACTCCCACCTATTATATTACCACTTACATTATCTCTTTTTGAATTTTGCAATAGACATAGGATAATTAAGAGCAAAGAAGCTATTATTATCAAAACAACATATAATGTAAACATAAGGATATTACTATAATATATAGAAATAATAAAAAAACATGAAGGATAATAACTTTTTGATATATACTGATGGAGCATGTAGTTGTAATCCTGGTCCTGGTGCCTATGCCTATATTATAGTAAAGGATGGTGAGATTATAAAACAACATTCAGAAGGGTTTCCTATGACCACAAACAACAGAATGGAGTTACTTGCTGTTATAAAAGCATTAAGTAATACTTTAGAAGGGCATATCGATGTTTTTTCAGATTCTAAATATGTAATAGATTCAATAAATAAAGGATGGTTGAGTAATTGGCAAAAAAGGAGCAATTGGAAAGACAGGAAGAATCGTGATTTGTGGGAAGAGTTTCTTGCGGTGTCTACAGGCCGGGATATTACATATAGTTGGGTGCAGGGTCATGCTAATGACGAATACAATAACACATGTGATCGTATGGCTAGGGAGGCTATAAATAAGCTCACAACAATAAAGAGCTAAAAAATAATCGAGATGTGGTGAGCTCCCCAGTTAAGAACACTGCTTTATATAGCACCTTTGCTTTTGCTGGAAGTAGGATTTAGTGGTAAATTATTTTGTATCGTTTTATTATGCGTAAGATTTATTTTGTCGTTTTTTTTATTTTCCCATATTTTAATGTTTTTTGTAGTAGCCAGGAGGTGCTAGAAAATAATATGGAATATGTAGAAAAAAGAAATAATATTGCAGCTGTATGTTTTGTTAAATATCTTAAAGAAGGAAACTGCAATAACATTTTTGATCTCATAGTTAAGGGTTATACAAGAAGCTCATTACATTATTATACATGGGCTACCATTGATACAATTTTACGGCAGTTCATAGGTGTTGTGTGGGGATATAAAACATGGAAGGATTTTGAGTTTTATTATGGCTCTGTGATAGGTATTGGGTGGTACCCACGGTCGTTGAATTTTAATAAACGTTTCAGAGTAGGATTCTTTGACCTGTTTGTTAACCTTACTTCTCTAGCAACAACGCTCTGTAATCTTTTTCTTACACGACTGATTTTGAAGAGAGAAAAAAATTTTTTTGGAAATCATTGTATTGGAAAAATAAGTGAAGGACTCACGGGTCTAGAAGAAGATAAAAAGTTGGAGATAATACACGATATATATTATTTTTTTTTAGAACATACACCGGCCTGCAATTACATCAGGAAATTAAACTGGTTTGATGTGAGTAGATTGATTTTTGCTCTTCTTATGAGTACTATAAACCTTTCTCTTATAAATTTGCAAATGTTTTCAGGATTCATTAGAGTAAAGTTCCTTACTTTTCACCGCATAGATATGTGCTTCAAACATGATTTATGCTGTATTTTTGCTAATATTTTTTTTAATGGAGGGGAAAATATTTATGCGTACACACATGCTGTGGCTGGATTGCCTTTTTTCTTCAGAGGGAACGAAAGTATATTTCCAGGGAAAATTAGTATATTTTTGCTGATATTACAACTTTTAATCCCTAATGTAGAAATAAATATTAGCGCTTTACATTAAAAATAGCCAATATACACAAATATATGTTTTATATAAAGAGAGTTTTCATATTAGTTCTTGTTTTTTGCTGTCATAATATATTAGCTTGTTGCCGTGTTAAGGAAATTAACAAACCAACAGATAATGCAATTGCTCTTTTTGTGTCCAACTATACTGGGAAAAATTCCATTTTTGATTATACACATGATATTTATTTTCGTAATAAGGGTTTATTATATAAGTTTTTTCTTCAACAACATACAACAAGTAGGGAATATTATTTGTGCTGGACTATTTTCGAGCATGTTCTCAAAAATCTTACAGGTGTTGTGTGGATATATAAAAAAGAGCAAGACCTTGAGTTTTATTACGGCTCGGTGATAGGTATAGGGTTATATCCACGGGAGTTTAATTTTAATAAATATTTTAGAGTGGGATTTTTTGACATGTCTATTAATCTTATTGCCTTGTTTATGCACGTTTGCCATCTTTTTTGTAATTTATACTTCAAAGGCATTGGGGAATCGCTTTATGGTAATTTTAAAGGCTCCCTATTCAATAATAATAAATACAATTGGAATATTTTCGTAGAAGAGTGTGAAAAAGCAATTAAAACAATATCTCCTATTGACACAAAAAAATTGGCACAAAAAAAAACACTATGCGATTATATAGGCGATTATATAAAAGGAGTAATAAAAATTTCAGCAACCTCTTTATTGTGTGCTTTTTCCTTTATAAACATAAAAACTGCGTTCGGAATAAAAATAAAATTTGTGCGTTCAATACAAATAGGGAAGTTTATAAAATATGTCAGTTGTACCTATTGTTCTAATATTTCGATATTAGCTCAATATATATACCAGGACCAACAAAAGAATAAAGTATTAATCGACTATCCCTCTGAAAATATTTTTATTTATAGTTACAGCTACGAGTCCCATTTCTTTTTTGGAGAAAGGGATAATATCTTTTTGTTATTGTTAGAACTTTTTATTCCAAGCATAGAAATAGATATTAGTGCTTTGTCAAAAAGGTAGAGATCATGGTTAAGAATAAGCTTTATTTAAATAGAATCTTTTATCATCTGTTAGTTGTTGTTTTCTTGGAGTGTATTTTGTGCAATCCTCTATCAGCTTGTTGCAGTGCTAAAAAAAAACGAAAGTACAGAAAAAATAACATCACGAGCTGATCAAGATAGAGGTGCTTTCCTCTACACAAGTTTTTATGTTTGTAAAACAGGGCTACCTTATATCCATGATCTTTATTGTAAAAATAAAGGTTTCTTCTATAAGTTTTTTTTGCAACAATATACAACAAGTAGGACATATTATTTGTGCTGGACTTTATTCGAACATGTTCTAAAAAAACTTACAGGGGTTGTGTGGATATACAAAACCTGGAAAGACCTTGAGTTTTATTACGGCTCGGTGATAGGTATGGGGTGGTATCCACAGTGTTTAAAATTCAATAAGTTCAGCGTAGGATTTTTTGACATGTTTGTTAATCTTATTTCTTCATTCATGTGCTTATGTCATTTTTTTTGTCATCAATATTTCAGGGAATGCAGTAAAGACTTTGAATATTCTCTAATCTCAAGTGACGTTTTCAATAAAGAATATGAGGGGAAAAAGCTTAGCGAATATAAAAAAATGTTTGACAATATGAACTTTTTTTGTATCTTTAAAAAAGACCTATCAAGAATTTATCAACCTTGCTATCTATACATGCAAGAAAAAGGAACACTGTGCTTAGTAGAATTTATTCTTTTGCTTTTTTTTGATTTTTCTCTTATAAATATTAAAACTTGTTATGGTTTAAAGATAAAGATATTAACATTACAACAAGTATTAAAATTTTTAAAAAGAAGGACGTGCAGGTTTATTTCGAATATGTCTAAGATATCAAAATTTAATATATCTTACGGTGTGAAAAAAGTTTTTATTTACAGATATAGCTACCATTCGCATTTCTTTTTTGGAGAAAGAGATAGTATCTTTTTGTTATTGTTAGAACTTTTTATTCCAAGCATAGAAATATGCCTAAATCATGATAATTTTTGATTTTACGCTTGATCATGTACCATTGTTTATTGTTGAAAATGTAATTACATTTGCTGTTATTTTCTTTTTTGATTTATCTATATAAAAAAACAATATTTTATATTTCATAGAGATATGAATAAACTAAAGGTAGTTATAGTTGAGTCTCCTGCAAAGGCTAAAACAATAAATAAATTTTTAGGAAAGGATTATTCTGTTGTGTCGTCATTTGGTCATATACGCGACCTGCCGGCAAAAAGTCTGGCTGTAGATATAGAAAATAACTTTTCCCCACAATATGAAGTATCGAGTGATAAGAAGAAAGTGGTCCGAGATCTTATGTCGGCAACTAAGAATGCTGAAGCTATATATCTCGCTAGCGATGATGATCGTGAGGGCGAGGCTATATCTTGGCATTTAAAGGAGGTTTTAAATTTACCTTCAGACAAAACACGACGTATAATATTCCATGAGGTGACAGAAAAGGCTATAAAGGAGGCTATAACAAACCCTCGTGATATAGACATGAACCTCGTGAATTCTCAACAAGCACGAAGGGTATTGGATAGACTCGTGGGATATATGATATCTCCAGTGTTGTGGGCGAAGATAAAAAAGGGAGGTCTTTCTGCTGGGCGTGTTCAGTCTGTAGCTGTACGTCTTATTGTTGAACGTGAACGTGAGATAGATAAATTCAAATCTAAATCTTTTTTTAGGATATATGCTACATTTAAAACTGCTCACGATGAGAGCATAAATGCGGAGATGGAGGATGCTGACTCCATAAATAAAGATGAAGCGTATGCCATTTTAGACAAGATAAAGAATAATGCCGATTGTTTTGTTGTAGATGCTGTAAATAAGAAAACGTCTTCACGTTCACCAATTGCACCATTTACGACCTCGACATTACAACAGGAAGCAAGCTCTAAGTTGGGCTTTAGTGTTTCCCAGACTATGTTATTAGCACAGCACCTATATGAAGCTGGGAAGATATCCTACATGAGGACTGACTCTGTGATATTATCTGAAGATGCTATATCCCAAGCTGAAGATGTGATAAGAAAGGATTTTGGAGAGGAGTATGTACAAAAGCGACAGTTCAAAAATAAGTCTAAGCTTGCACAAGCAGCGCATGAGGCTATACGTCCAACACACTTTAAAGATGTTGAGGTAAGCAAAGATGAAAAGGAACAGAAGTTATATACACTAATACGCCGTAGGGCTATAGCCTCACAGATGGCTGATGCTATTATTGACAAGACAACTATAAAAATAAAAAACAAAAATATAGATGATGTTGTGTTTGTAGTTAACGAGGAGATTGTATCCTTCCCAGGATTTTTGAAATTATATAATTCTAATAAAAATGATGATGAATGTGAATATTTATCTCACGACATAAATGAGGGTATGACGTTACAATGTATATCTTCTATAGCAAAGGAGAAGTTCACACAGCACCCCGCAAGATATTCTGAAGCTAGTCTTGTTAAAGAGCTCGAGGCTAGAGGTATAGGAAGGCCTTCAACGTACGCTACCATCATCACAACAATTCAAAAGAGAGGGTATGTTGTAAAGGAGTCACGTGAAGGGATAGAACGACAGTATGCAGTCTTGAAGCTTGAGGATGGTAAAATAATAGAGTCTATTGAAAAAAAGGTTGAGGGTAGTGAGAAGAATAAGCTTTTCCCTACTGACATAGCATATTATGTAAACGATTTTATAGTTGAATACTTCCCCGATATAACAGATTATAAATTTACAGCATCTATTGAGAAGAAGTTGGATGATGTTGCTGAAGCTAAAGAAAATTGGGTTGAGATGTTAAAAGACTTTTATGCACGCTTTCATAAGGAGCTTAAAAACTCAGAAGGCGCAGGAAGAGTCGTCTTTAAAGAAAGGCCTGCACGCTTTCTTGGTACTGATCCTGAGACTGGCAAGAACATATATGTAGCACGTAGGCGCTATGGGCCAGTAATGCAAATTGGAGAAGGTGCTGAGAATACTCACTATTATAGCCTTCTCCCTTGGCAGAGTGTTGATACAATAACTTTTGATGAGGCTTTATTATTGAAGACCTTCCCTAAGGAAATTGGAGAATATAAAGGTAAGAATATTATTTTACGTAATGGTAGTTTTGGCCCTTATTTGGAATATAATGGGAAGAATATGAAAGTGTATGATTGCTCCGATATTTTTAATTTTACTTTACAGAGAGCAATAGATATTATTGAAAAGGCTTTGAATAGAGCTTAGTTATAGACCATGCATGTTTTTTTGAGAATAAACACACCGGTTTTCTTTGCTACCTAAAACTGTGATGTATTTCTTTAACTGTAAATATTTTTTTAACATTGTATATTTGAAAGATTTATAGTTTATAATATTAATATTAAACAACGATATTGATATGGATGGATTATTATATTTGGGTGTAGCAGCCTTGGGTGTTGGGCTTATAGTTCTTGGTGCAGCGCTTGGTTTAGGGAAAATTGGCGCTCAAGCTTTGGATGGTATATCTCGTCAACCTTCAAATAAGAGTTCGCTTTTTGCTTATGCGCTTGTTTTCATGGGGATGCTTGAGGCTGTCTCTCTTTTTGGTTTGGTGATAATTTTTGTTAAGATAAACTAAAGAAATGGAATTATCCCTATCGCCTTCCATGGGCGTTTTTCTTTTTCAGTTGGTTTCTTTCCTTTTGCTATTTTTAGTTGTAAAGAAATTTTTTTTCCCCATTATTTTAGACATACTTGCGAAACGTGAGAATTATATAAATGAGAGTATAGCTAATGCGAAGTTGATAGAAGAAAGGAAGGAGTCTTTGGATAAACTTGAAAAAGAAGCATTACAAGAAATTAAAGATAAACGTGAGAGTAGCTTAAATGATATTGAGAAGTTACGTAATGATATGGTGGTAAAAACCAATAATGATATATCCTCATTACGTGAGAAAAAGATAATACAAATGGAAAAAGATGTCGAAGCATTACGTGATGAGTTTTTGCAGCAGCAGAAAGATGAGATATGCAATGTGTCTTTGTCGTTGGTTGAGAAGATTGTTAAGAAAGAGATGGCCGATGAGAAGATTAGAAAGCAGTTCCTTGATGATTTAGTAGATTGTATCGACGCGGTTGAAATACGTGCCAAAAGCTAATGTGAATATTTGTAAGATGCTGAAACAAAAGTTTATAAAAAACTATTCTTCGGTTATTATTGCTGAACAAAGCGACAATATTGATGACTTTTATAATGAATGTTTAATCTGGGAAAAGGTTTTATCTGCTAATAGTTTAGTTCTTGAGAAGATTACTAACAAGGCTATGACTGCAGAGGGGAAAGTTTCTCTTTTTGAAGGTCTATTCGATTTTGCTAAGATAACGTATAAATATTTTTTGTTCTTAATTCAGCAGAATAAAAGCGAGTATTGGGAGAGTGTAGTTAAATGCTGTATTAGAGAGTATAAGAGAATAAAGCGTATTGGTACTGCCGACATTGTCTCTGCCTTCCCTCTTGATGATGATAACAAGATTAAGTTATGTTCTTTTTTAAAAAAGAAATTTAAACTGAACGATGTGGAAATATCAAACAGTATTGATGAGAGCATAATAAACGGTGTTGTTATCTATCTAGATAACTTTAGAATAGACTTGTCCCTGAGGAAAATATTCATCTAGGATAGGCATTATTTTATCTTTTGTTATTACAATTTTACCTTCCTGTATACTGTCATCTAATTCGAATATCTCATTTTCGAATATCTTCTCACAAATAGAACGCAGACTACGGGCACCTAATTGTAACTCGAATGCCCTCTCGGCTATAGAATCTAGAACATCCTCTTGTACTATGAGTTCAATATTATCCAAAGCGAAGAGTGCTTTGTATTGATTAATAAGCGAGTTTTTAGGCTTTTCAAGGATCATCCTCAACATGTCTTTATCCATTTTATCTAGGACTGTTATTATAGGTAGCCTTCCAATGAATTCTGGAATAAGTCCATATTTCTTAAGATCCTCTGCTGATACCTTAGACATAAAGCCGTTCTTGTCTTCAATTTTTTTTTTCTCTTTATCTAGGTTGTCTAAGCAAATAGTATGCTTATTCAAGCGTTTTGCTATTATGTCATTTAGACCATCAAAAGCCCCACCGCATATGAACAGTATGTTTGTTGTGTCGATAGATATGAATTGCTGTTCAGGGTTTTTTCTCCCTCCTTGTGGAGGTACGTTCACTTTAGTACCTTCAAGTATTTTCAAGAGAGCTTGTTGGACACCCTCACCGCTAACATCACGTGTTATTGACATCCCCTCACCCTTTTTCGCTATCTTGTCTATTTCATCTATGTATACTATGCCTCGTTCTGCACGCTTGACATTATATTTACATTCCTGTAGAAGACGTGTTAATATGCTTTCAACATCTTCTCCAACATAACCTGCTTCTGTTACGGACGTCGCATCAGCTATAGCAAAGGGGACGTCAAGAAGTTTGGATAATATGCGCGCAAAATATGTCTTCCCAGTGCCTGTATCTCCAATCATCAAAATGTTAGACTTCTCAATTACTGTAGTGTCTATTTCTTTTTCAGGCTTTTTATTCTCAGTTGCCGAATTAGATGTTTCTTTATTCTCAGTTACCAAATTAGATGTTTCTTTATTCTCAGTTACAGTATCAGCTACTACTGGTCTATCCATAGTTAATGTTTGTTGCTGCAGAGCCTTTACTCTTTTATAATGGTTATATATTGCTACCGCCAATGTTTTTTTTGTTCTATCTTGACCGATGATATATTCGTCGAGGAATGTTTTAATCTCCTTTGGTTTTTTTATGTTTAATTCGGTATTATCATCTCTACTTTGTAGATCATCAGTAGTTATTAGCCGTAAAGCTTTCTCTACACAATTACTGCATATGCATAAACTTTTACCTGAGAAAATTATTGGAAGAACTCTTTCCATACTCTCTCCGCAGAAGTAACATTTATTCTCCATCGTTGACGTTTTATGTTTTTATTTTTATGTGCGCTTTTTTTCTATAATATATTATATTTCGTACACACTATCTATGATTCCATAATCCTTCGCTTCTTGGGCTGTAAGCCAATAATCCCTGTCGGCATCGGTCCTTATCCTCTCTATATTCTGGCCTGTGTGTTTTGCAAGTATCTCATAAAGTTCTTTTTTTACAATTTCTATTTGTTTATATGTAATCTCTATTTCTGATGCTTGTCCCTTCGCTTCTCCTAATGGTTGGTGAATAAGAATTCTTGAATGAGGAAGTGCAGAACGCATAGTCTTCTCTCCGCCTGCGAGTATAACAGCAGCCATAGAAGCACTTAGCCCTATAGACACAGTTTGTACAACTGGCTTTATATATTGTATAGTATCGTATATAGCTAGACCAGCATAAACACTACCTCCAGGACTGTTTATATATAATGATATACGATCATTGCTCATTGAAGCGAGGTATAGTAACTGTGCTATGATTGTGTTTGCTATTGGCGTGTCTATCTCTGTTCCTAAAAATATAATCCTGTCACGAATTAAATACGAGAAAACGTCAACTTCTCTAAAATGTGTTGGTCTCTCTTCGATTATATATCGTGTCATGTTCTGAAAATATTTATCTAAGAAAA
>Ga0256407_10000508_pt1 | contig 92450 bp, 96 predicted proteins | sample RumenRJG_04DNA_FD_193489 | JGI IMG/M metagenome (GOLD analysis project Ga0256407, IMG submission 193489) | Bovine rumen microbial communities from Lethbridge, Alberta, Canada - RJG_04 | ecosystem: Host-associated > Mammals > Digestive system > Stomach > Rumen | place: Canada: Alberta... | reverse complement strand
TTACCCAACGATCTCCTCCTCGGTGCATACCTAACGCATACCTAAATTGTAACACCGTTTGGGAGAAAATGCAAGCACAAATGCGCAAAAGAAACCGCTATATTATTGCGTTTCAGCATATTCGGTTGTAAATGTACAGTGGTCTAATGACCTATTGCATACCTAAAAAGTCAAATTACTGTGGCTAAATTTGAAAGTATGTTATTTGCTCTTACCGCAACATTGAAATGTGTGTATTTTGAACAGCAAAACCCATTGAAATGTGAAAATTCGCCTTTGCTCCTGAAAATTCACTGAATACTCGCCGAGAATTCGCTTTATTCGCTCAACGAGGGTGAATAAAGCGAATTATTCGTTTTTGGGGCCTGAGAAGCCAGACAAAACTTGCCAAGGAGAATAGTTAAGCGAGATTTGTTAAGCCGCACATGCCTTTTCTCGATGTGGAAAAGCTACAGGACTATAGTGAAGAAATCAGTTTTTCCACTGATGCGATCATAGCGTTCCAATCAGTAGTAGTAATTGCATGAGCAGCGAGCGCAGCGGCAAGCTGTGGTGAAAAGTCGCCAAAGAATTTCTTTATCCCGTAAATGGCTTTCTGCAGTCTTTTCTTTTTCGGCGCAGGTGCATTGATCTGCTCTTTTACGGACTCCAAATCATCCTTAACGTCATCTGTAGCATCTTTTGGAATATCAGGAATATCATCCAAGTAGGGGAAAATCTTTTCGATCATTTTTTCAATTTCAGAAAGCTGTTCCAGATTTCCCGCAAGCACTGTGGTCTCACTACTGATCGTCCCGCCACCTTGCTGGTTGACGGTACCATAGACAGTCCCAATGTTCTGAGTAACGCCTGACGGCTTTTGTTCTTCCATGAGGATCATTTCTTTAGAAATGGCGTCATTTATGAAATCGATCAAAGGTTTAAAAGCGATGTCGAGGAAGTGTTGAATGATTTCATTGAACTTCTTCTGCGAATGAGGATAATGCATTGCAATACCAAGTATGTTTGAGCCATTGCTGATAATGTAGTCAAGATAATCATACATTGCCTTGACATGGCAAACTTCATCTACTGGAACATCGACTTCATGCCAGCCGCTATGGTAGCTTTGCTTGAAACAGTTCTGCCAATTATAATCAACTTCACCGATTGCATCAGAGATTATACCTGAGATGAAAGGCGTGTCGTCAATAAATTTCTTGAACCGTTGGATCATAGTTGCGGCAGTATCATCGGTGGAATTTAGGAAATTGCTCGACAATCTGCGAAAATCCAGACTCAATCTTCTTAATTCAGTATAAGTAATCATAAATCTACCCCACAGTATGGACAGAAAATCTTAGAAGCACCAGCGCAGTATAGGACCTTGGTATGGTGGTTACAAATTGCGCACTGAAATTCAACCTCCTGAGTATCATTCTCCTTCAGTTCTCGCACATTTACCTTTTTGAGCGGTTTATAGGTCATCTTGATGATACCCTTTTTCCGATTGATGGATTTAGCCATTTTCCCGAATGCTTTGTTGAGTTCCTCAATCGCATAATTTGTAACCAGTTCTCGGGCCTTTTCAATGACATCTTCCGAATAGAAGCTGGCTTTCTCTTTTGACAAGCCGCAGTATGGACAAAACAACTCAGAAAAAGGCTCTTCGTCATTCTGATACTCTCCTGCTAGCAACTTGAAATCAGAATTGCAATACGGACAAGTAAACGTAACATATCCCTCGTTATCTCCTTGTATCGTGAAAGAAAGTGTTGTTTCGCTCATGCAAAACCCTCCATCGGTAAATGATTATTTTGACAACGCCATACTAAATATCTCCCGTACGAAGGAATAGCCCATCATCGGCTACAGTATTCCGATAGAAAGCTATTGAATAGTGCTATTCTTCCAACCGGTGCCGGATATCGTTCAGCCATTCTCCCTTGTATTTGAAATAGCGGGGGCCGGCGACGGAGTATTTGCTGCCGGTGAGAAGCTGGACTAAAGAAGAAAGCGAATAGCTCTGCCCCTGATAGCTAACTGTCTTATCATCTACGACGGTGCACTTGATCTCCGGGTTGTTGCAGTATTCGATCTCTTCGCCGGGCTGAATGCTGCACATGGAAAAGCGGAAGGGCGACTGGCGCTCCTTGTGTTCGGCGTCAATCTCCTGGGCGGTTTCCTCCGCCTGCTTCTGGGCCTCGTCCATAGCGATTCGTTTCAGCTTGTCCGCACAGCCATGGATCTCTGCGATAGCCTCCAGAATAGAATAGGCGTCCTCCGGTGACATGGCATAGAACTCACGGACACGCTGCTTCCCGTTGAAGTTCTCAATGGAGCGCAGGTTGGGGTTCAGCTTGTCGATAATGCTGTGGATCTTCAGATCGGAAAGCCGGGAATTGACCTCATACGTCGCATAAACCCGGAAGGCAAACGGAATACACTCGCTGCGATTGAGCTGCTGCAGCCGCTTGTCGATATCGTCCGCATACCCGATCTTCACATATTCCGGGAAGGACGGGTTGGTCAGTATGTAGATTACGCCTGTTTTATCCATAATTCCCCTCCAGTGACACTCTTCTTGTTCCTAAAACAGTTTCTTTTCTCACAGTCCTTTTACAATCTCCATAAACCGATCATAAGAATACGCACCGGGCCAATCCAGTATCTTGCTCTGGAAAACCATGAAATACCGATACATCGGACCGGCGAGATTGTCCCACTGATGTCCGATCTTTGCCTTGGCCTTGGATTCATCGTTATCAAGGTGGTCGCCCTTTGTTTCGATCATCAGAATCTTGCCACTTGTCGTCATAGCGATAATATCAGGGTAAGCGTGAATCGCGCCGTTGATCTGGAAGCCGAGACGCGAAATGTTTCGGTGCCACCACTTGATGTTGTCCATGGACGACAGTACCCAGACCATCTTCCGCTCGTATTCGTTTACATCTTCTTCGCTGGAATACAGCGATTTCGGATAGGTGGAGAAGAAGTTCGTGGGTGAGATAACCGGACTGAGCGCGTAATTGGGCTTGCAGGTAATCTTCCCCTGCTCAAGCCATAGATCGAAAACGTTTGATCTATGGGCAGCCAAAAGATCCTTTACCTTCTTCTCAACCTTAATGATATAGGGATATGTAGACTGCTCCATATCGCTGAGCTGATCTTCAGTCATCGTTTCTACGATACGATCAATATAGTCCCGAAGTTCCTTGTCATTGACGCAGTTCATCTTGGAAATACGGCTTTGGATCAAGCCCTTACAATGTGCCAAACGGATATTGGACGGTTGGGCGTTGAACCATTCCTTATAGTAGGTGCTATCCGTGCCTTTGATCTGCCAGACCTTCGGAACAGCATTTGCGGAATCATCCGTATCAACACGTGCCATTTCAGCGTCAACTGTGCTGAAATCGATGCGAACATCTTTATCCCTGAGAGTAAAACCATCCTCTAAATGCTCCAGCTTCAACGGGATGAATTCGTTATCAGAGAAGAAGCTTGGTCCCACTTCCATCATGAACTGTGGGAAACGCAAAGCAGAAGCTTCCTCAACAAAAGCATCATTGATTCTGAAGGAGTTCATCTTGTCTCTCACCTCCGTTGGGGCAAGGTCGATGGCAGTTTCCGTGGACATGTTTACCTTCTCTTCGTATTCCTCGTTCTGCGCCAAGGCAGCTGAAAGAAGCTCGTCCGACTCAATCGTTTCCGTCGGAGCCGTATCGTCCTGCTGCATAGCCTGTTCGATTCTGTGTCGCAGATCGCTTGTATTGACCTCCGGAACCTCTGGTTCTTCTTGAGGTTGCATCACCATTTGAACTGGTTCAGGAAGTGTCGGCTTTTCCTGTTCGGCTTCCACATCTTTCGCGCGATAATCCTTGTCCGTGAAACCTGCATTATTCAGCCCGCTGACCACTCGGTCAAGCGTCTTGCCAAAATCAGCCGAAGAAGTGATTACGTACGAAATATTCAGGACATTGCTCGCATTCTTCTGTGTATACGGCAACCGAAGGACGCGCCCCAGAATCTGCTCCACATCGACAGAAGACGTACGATTCGCCACTGTCGCCAAAACATAGGCAAACGGACAGTCCCAGCCTTCCTTGAGAGCATTGACCGTGATTATGTAGCGAATAGGGCAATCAGGCGAGAGCAGGTCAATGTTTTTCAGTTCGTCCTTATCGCCGGTCTTGATGGCGATTTCTTCTTTGGGAATACCGGCTTCGACCAACGTAGCCTTGATCTTATCGTAGGTTGTGGTTTCCGCACCGACTCTCGGCTGAGCCTGGAACAGTACGATAGGCCGGATATAGCGGCCGGTGATCTTCTGCTCATTTTGAGCCTGGATTTCCAGTTTGCGACGGATGCTGATTGCATCGGCGTACACGTCATCCTGGGATTTGCGGTTATACACGATGACCGGCAGCTTGACCATATTCGCTTTCTTGAGCTGCATCGCATCCACGAAGGAAATGATATTGCTGTTCTTCTTCGGTGTTGCCGTGAGATCAAGAACAAAGCAAGGATTGAAGTTTTCCAGCATTTCCACGCTCAGGGCAGAAGTGGCATGATGGCTCTCATCCACGATCATCACCGGATTGAGGGAGCGGATCACCTGAATCAAAGCTGTTTCATCCGTGTCGGGCAAAAGCATAGACTTGTCCTGCATCAGCTTCGGGAATGTGGCAAGATTTCCGTTTTCCTGATAAGCTTTCCGGCCTTCTTTCTTGCTTGTACGGAAAGAATCATAACTGAGCACAAAAATCGACAGCTGCTCAGTCACCGAGGTTGGGTTGAAATTCTGTCCATTCAAGAGCTGAGCCTTGGAATACACTTCTACAGCCCCGCCGAAATCCACATCGATTTTCTGCCGGTACGGATGGTGAGGATTGCTCAGTGCCGCATAGGTCTGGGTCAAAATGGCATCGGAAGGAACCAGCCATACGACTGCTTTCGCTGTTACCGTTGGCATGGTGTCATAGATTGCTTTGATCGAGCTGGCTGCAATAAAAGTCTTTCCGCCGCCGGTCGGCACCTTGAAGCACACGTCCGGCACGCCGCCCTGTAGATTGTGATGATAATACGGTAAGCCGTTTACGCCAACATTGACATTCTTTTCTGTCCACAAGGCGTTATATGCTTTTGACGCAGATCCCGTCTCAGTAAGCAGGGTGAGGAAGCGAGACAGATCACCTATCACATTCTTTTGGTATGTTTTCAGTTCCATAAGTATCCCTCAAATCAGTAGATCAAATCTTCGAACTGCTCAAAATAAGGTTGAAAGAGCTGGCTATTTCCAATTCCATCAACCGGTTCCTGTTCGCCATACAATGTGGCTAAATACTCTGTTTCCAAAATGTACAGTGCAGCAAAGCTATGAATCAGGTTTTCAAGATTTGCTTTGGTGTAGTTTATCGATCCATCTGCCGTTATCTTCGTTCTCTGGTGCTTTACAGAGTTATATGCACTCCACCAACTTGGAGTTTCTGCCTTTCCCTTCAGTCGATATCTGAGTGCATTCTTGCGATCTCTATATTGCTCATACACCCAATTCTTCCACGGAGTGACTCGGATGTCATGGTTAAAGACAACCTCAGCAGTTAAGATTTTCGGCAGTGTATTCTGAAGTGCATATCCCCATTTTTGAATATTGGTGGAGCTATCAACTTTGAAGGACGGGTCAAGCGTCGATGCGATCTCTTTTGCAACAACATCTATTTCACTACAAACCGCTTGCATTAGTTTCAAGAACTCAACAGAATATGCATTCTTATTGTGAATATCAAAAGCGATATACTTTTTAGTTTGCGAAAACTGTTCTTCCAAATCCAGATAGTAGTCCCAATAGCTTCTGACAAATATACTCAGTTTAGACTGCCTCATGACGCACACCTCATAGCTTGGCAATATCCCTCGGGATCTTCTTGAACGTGATATTGTACCGTTTCAATTCTTCCTCCGGGATCGTACAGAGATCGGCGTAAATGAGATATCCTTCCGATTTCTCCTTGATCGTTACAAGAAGCTCATATCCGAGCGTGGTGATACGGTCCTTTTCGTAGAAGAAATAGTAGCCCGTGTTATTGTTGGTTCCAAGATAATACGGGTTGTTGCTTACAGGTTCTTCAAGCGGCGTTTTTGTTTCCATGTACCAGATGTATTCCCGGATCTTCGCCGAATCGACTTCCTCGTTCAAATTACCATCCGGCAAAAGCAAGGTTTGTCCGAGATCATAGAAGGTGAAGTCTCCACCGGTTCCTTCAACGGCTTGCTTTCCGCTTCCGTAGCCGTCGATCACTCGCTTAACACGCTCGGCAGTAATGCTGTCAGCGTAGTCCATCATTTCGACGAGGATGAACTTACGATTACCACCGTCCACCTTGTTCATGTTCAGAACCGCATGGGCGGTAGTACCGGAGCCGGCGAAGGAATCGAGAATGACAGCATCGGGATCGGAAGCAATCTGCAAAATGCGTTCAATCAGGCGGGGTGGCTTAGGCGTATCAAATGGGTTACGTCCAGTAAAAATCTGTTTTAGGATCTTTGCTGCTTCGTCTGTATGCCCCACTTCTTCATAATTCCACAAGTTTGTTGGAGGCAATCCGCCAACGCTATCTATATATGTTTTTCGACGTATTCCGCCCTTTCCTTTGTTCGTGAAATAAAACTTTGGCCATTGTCCTCGAAGATATACTTCTTGGGCTCTTTGCCTCGACTTTTCTAACGATTCAGCAAGAACAATTCCACAAACATTTTGACGAACTTCATCACGTGAGACACCACAAATTGATGCTCTTTCTACAGTATCATTTAAGTCGCGTAGCTCATAGGCACACCAACCGTTCATGTGTTCAAGCATTTCTGCTTGACTATATCGCCAGTGCGCACCGTTATACGGATAAATGAGTTTCCCTGTAAATGGATGTTGAATTGCGTATACCATGCCTTGGTGAGATGCCGCCTCAGCAGCGAAAGCATCGCTGCTGGTCCAGGGCATTACATCATTATCAGGATTCTTATACTTTGAATCCATTTCATCTGTCCTGGGCAATTTCTTCGGTTGCCAATCTGGTTTTTTACTGTAACAAATAACATGCTCCACCTCGTTAACAATTCCCTTGGAATCATTACGCGTGGAATATGTGCGCTGCCAGGAAATGTTTGAAACGAAGCAGTTTGATCCGAAAATCTCATCGCAGATCAGTTTCAGATTTGCACACTCGACATCATCAATGCTAATGAAAATAACGCCATCGTCGGAGAGCAGCCGCTGCAGCAGTTTCAGCCGCGGGTACATCATGCACAGCCATTTGTCATGCCGGCTAAGATCTTCTCCTTCTTTGCCAACCGCTTCACCCAACCACTTTTTGATTTTAGGGTCATTAACATTGTCGTTGTAGACCCACCCCTCGTTGCCGGTGTTATACGGAGGATCGATATAGATGCACTTGATCCTGCCCTCATATTGGGGCAGCAAAGCCTTGAGCGCCTCCAGATTGTCGCCGCGGATGATCATGTTGTCGCTTTTCTCGGCGTTGTAAGTATATTTCTCCTCCAGCACCCTGTAAGGAACCTGTTGATGGTGATTGATGACTTTTTCTTTTCCGATCCATTCAAGAGTTGGCATAGTTGGTATCCTCCACAATAATACGGGTCTTTCTGCTATGAAAGTAAAAAAGCATCGTAAAGCTTATATCATTCATAGCTCGCATACTCTGATAGTAAGCTTGTTACCCGGAGTGTAGCGTCCTTTGTCCGTTGGCTAAACAAACAATTTCCAATACGCATTTGCCCCCAATCAGTCCTGCTGCTGTCATTAAACAAAGCGGTATATGCTAACACTAGCTTATCCGGAAGACTGACAGTTATTTGATTGTCCTGCGCCTCCGCATAGGTCTCATTTCTGTTGAGAAGAGTAGAACAAATTCCCCATGCAATATCAGTTGTTCCTATTACATCAAGAAGGGGCTGCGGATTCTTTCCTGAAATGAAATCATTATATAATTTGGTGTCAGCCATCCTCAGTCCAATGATGATTGGAACTATAATGCACAGCGAAAAATTCATGGCATTTCCGTCTGGAAAACCAGAGAAACTGTGATTATGTGTTGGTTTATATGCGGCTACTTTTGCCATGCGATAGTATTTTTCTATCTCTCTAAGGCCAAATGAATACGTCTCAATGACAGCCTTGCACACTGTTTCAAATACATTTGTCCCGTCTTCTATGCCAAGCTCCTGATAATAGCGAATCATGCTTGCAGGAGGCAAGGCAATACGATAGTCAAAAAATCTGTCTAAGTATCTACATGAATCGAAGCCTTCGCCATAGTAACTCTTTATGACATGCTGCAACTCATCTGTATTTACTGAAAAGACAAAGGTGATCCTATCGTTTCCAAAATAGTGCTTTATTCGTTCCAGAAGCTGTACGGCAAATGAAGGTTTACATCTATCAAGCTCATCAATGAACACCACCAGTCTGTTGCCTTGCTCATATAGGAGTGATTCGAGGAATTCCGCTACCGTTTCATGTATTTCTTTCTGACTTTTCAATTCTGACAAAAGGTCTCTATCTCGTGATAGAGCTAAAATGTCAGCAGCATTTCTTCCGGTAAAAAAGTCGGAAATTGTGGCAGCAGCTTTCATGCAGTCTGCACTTTTCTTAAAGGAGTAATGCTGCACTGCCCCCTTGATTATTTCGTAAACAAGGGACAATATTGGATCGTTGACATTATCATTCGCCCATGCGTCATAATACACACATACCTGAGGCTGCAGTTCAACTACATTCTCTCCGTTTCCTATGTATCCTAAGAAAGTGCGCTTTATCGTTGCTCGCTCTTCCTCAGAGACAGAATCAGAAAACTCATTGAATGCCTCCAACAGCATCTGAACATGCCGGACAAAAAAAGTCTTTCCTTGCCCCCATTTTGCATCAACGGCGATTGAACATTTGCCTTCTTGGGCATCGCAGAATCGAGCAAATTGCCAAACGCTCTTATTGCGCTCTAGCAAATCTCTTGTAAGAGTGTTCAGTAAATTCTCTCTGGTTGGTTCTAACTCAAAAGATCTAATCGCCATCTTTACACCTCTTTTTTCTTCTATGGCCTCTTTTGCGATCTATGGGGATAAAAGCAAAAGCGTTTAATCTCAGCTTATGCTTTGTTCTTTATTGCCTATCCTGTTCCCCGAAGAACATCACATCATAGATCGGCAGATACATGATCTTCCCGTTCGTCGTGATCTCGCGGGCGTTGGACAGAACATAGGCCTTTTTCACGTGATAGTCGTCGTTCTTTACGAAGGTATTCAGAGCACTGTGAACGGTGTAGTCCTTGCCGGACTTGACCTCGATGGGGACGGCGGAGAGGCTGTCGTAATCGTCGATCAAATAATCCACCTCGCCCTTGCTGCGGTTATCGTAATAGAACAGCTTATAGCCATGGGCCGCCAACTCCTGGGCCACCACGCTTTCATACACGGAGCCGAGATTGATCCCCGTCTCATCATCCAGAATCGCACGGATATTGCTGCCGTACAAAACGTCCGTCAAAAGGCCTACGTCGTTCAGATAAAGCTTGAGCAGGTTTTTACCGACGGACTGCGTAAGGGGAAAGACGGGGGTGGTGATCGCGTTGACGTCCAGGGCGATCCCTGCGGAAATCAGATATTCAAACTCATCCTGATAGTCGGAAAAACGCTTGCCGCGCTTGTCCTCGATATCCTGAAAAACCACCCGTTTCTTCCTGCTCTCCAGATTGGAGGGGATCATATCGTAGATCCGGCGGATCTTCAGCTTCCTGCTGTTGTCCGCCTCGTACTTCGACGCGTCATCAGCATAGAACGCGCGGATATCTCGATGAATCGTCCTGACCTTTACGATATTGGTGTCTGCAATAAAGGAGTTCACGGCGTCGGGCAGCCCGCCGATCAGCAGGTACTTCTTAAAGAGGTCCATCACCTTCCCGTGCATAGCCACATCCAGGCTTTCGCAGGCAAGGAACTTCTCATGCATCATATCAATGGCGAACCGATTAAACCCGTTTGCCAGCAGAAACTCCTCAAAATCCAGCGGGAACATGCGCTTGATCTCGATGCTCCCGATGGGGATCGAGGTGGCCTTTTTCAAGGTCACGCCGAGCAGCGACCCACTGGCAATATAGGTGTACCTGTCGTCCTGCTTCAAAAACTTGAGCATGGACAGCAGGTGCGGATACGCCTGGATCTCATCAAGGAAGATCAGCGTGTTTTTCTTCTCTCCCATTCTCTCGCCGGCGATAGTGCTGACTTGGAAATAGAAGTCCTTGACGGTGCGGACCTGCTCAAACAGCCTGGGACCGTTATAATCCTCCGCAAAGTTCAGCTCGATATAGTTTTCAAAGAGCTGCTGCCCAACGTAACGGATGATAAAGGTCTTTCCGATCTGCCGGGCTCCGTCGATAATCAGCACTTTGTTTGAGTCTGACTTCAAGTAGCTTTCTATATACAGCTGAATTTTCCGATATAACATAGCGCACCTCCGCACTTTTCAGCATAATCAACGCGCCGGGAAATACATAATTCAAATGGTTGCGCATCTCTTGACACACACATTTCAATATCTATTTTACTCACAAAAACGCACAAATCAATAGCCGGTACAAAATAAATCAAGACTGCAAATCCGATTACTGCACATTGGACTCTGGGGCAGCGCCGGGATATCATGTATGCGAAGGGAACCAAGAGCGATGCGTATATGAAGGAGGCGCGGTATGGAAAACAGATTTGCAGCGGCGCGGAGGCGGTATCTGCGCACACACATGGACGGGATCTACACGGGGATGTTGCTGACGGGGGTCCTGGAGCCACATCTCAAGGAGATCGGCGAGTCGGCGCAGGCCATGTTCGACCGACTCATGGAGCAAATGAAGAAGGCTGAAGAGGTTACAGAGCAGCTGAAGGCCTCCGATCAGATGGAATGGGTCGGTCGGATGAACTCCATCCGCAACCGTGCGGAGGAGATCGTCTTCTCTGAGCTGATCTATTGCTGAGGTGCGGCTATGTTCGGACGAATGAAAAGGGACCGGGTCCTGGTGCTCTGATCCGGCGAGCGCCGACTGCTGACAGCGGCGATGTTGGCCTTCCGGAACAAGCTGCTGTCCAGCGTCAAGCCCACGGAGGACGTGAACGAGCTGCTGATCCGGCTGATGAAGTAAAACTGAATGTTACCAAAAGAGCGTCTGCTTCTGAAAAGAGGCAGACGCTCTTTTTGCGCTTTGAGCCGTGAAATCCCATTAATTTGTGAATTATCTGCCAACGCGCATTTCGAGTCAGGCCCGTTATGACCACTTCGATACACCTCCGTGTGTATTTTTCGCCCGTTTTTCCTCTTTTTTGCGGCGGGATCACCCCCCTTCGGAAAGAACTGACGGAAAGAACTACGGAATATTCAATTTTCGAGCCCGTGAAAAACCGCATGGTTACGGGCTTTGTGCGATACGAAGCGCACAGTCTCAACGGAAATTTCGAGTCTCAGAGAAGAATTTCGGTCTTGAAAACGGCATTAGATCAGTCCCTCTTTATGCTGTTTTCTGCATTTGTGATGGCTTCAGATCTTAAGGCTGGCTGTAAATATCCCTTCCTTGGGAGTCGATGGCAACGACGACTGGGAAGTCTTTGACTGTGAGGCGGCGGATCGCTTCCGCGCCGAGATCCTCATAGCAGACGATCTCAGAGGATTCTATGGATTTGGAGATGAGGGCGCCTGCACCGCCGATCGCGGCAAAGTAGACGGCGCCGTTTCTTTTGATGGCTTCATGTACCTCGGGGGAGCGCTTTCCCTTTCCTATCATCACAAGAAGGCCCAAATTAAGGAGAGTGGGAGCTGCAAAGTCCATGCGGCTTGAGGTTGTGGGGCCCGCGGAGCCGATGATCCGCCCGGGCCGCGCCGGAGAAGGTCCCATGTAGTATATCGCCTCATTTTCAAGGTTTATGGGAAGCGGCCTTCCTTCTTTTATAAGCTCCATCAAACGCTTATGTGCCGCGTCCCTTGCAACATAGATCTCCCCGGAGATGGAGACGAAATCCCCGCATTTCAGTTTTTTGATCTCTTCTTTTGTGGTAGGTAAATTAATTTTTGTTTCCATATCAATCCTCCCCTATGAAGGCTGACCCGTGCCTGCTGACATGGCAGCACATATTCACAGCTACCGGGAGACCTGCAATATGGGTGGGATAGGTTTCTACGAATACCGCAAGGGCTGTCGTTGAGCCGCCAAGGCCGGCGGGACCTATCCCGAGGGAATTGATGCTTGAAAGAAGCTCTTCTTCAAGGGCATTCATCTCTTCCTTTTCGTTTTTGCTTCCGATCTCCCTTGTGAGAGCGTGCTTTGCCATAAGGCCTGCCTTTTCAAAATCACCGCCGATCCCGACTCCGATCACGAAGGGCGGGCAGGCGTTGGGTCCTGCTGCCTTTACGGTCTCAAGAACCGCATCCTTCACGCCTTCCACTCCCTGCGCGGGCTTTAGCATATAGAGCTTTGACATATTCTCGGAACCAAAGCCCTTCGGGGCAACGGTGATCTTTACCTTATCTCCCTTCACTATCTTTTCGTGGATTATCGCAGGAGTATTGTCTTTTGTATTTGTCCTTTCAAGCGGATCATTGACCACTGATTTCCTCAGATACCCTTCTTCATAGGCTTTCCGGACGCCTTCATTTACAGCGTCCTCGATATATCCGCCAACAAGCTCCACTTCCTGCCCGATCTCGAGGAATACAACAGCCATGCCGGTGTCCTGACAGATAGGTATCTGCTCGTTTTCAGCTACATCCATATTTTCACAAAGAGAAGAGAGCACCCTCCTTCCAAGGGCGCTCTCCTCTTTTTCGGATGCATTTCTCAAAGCATTTGAAACATCATCGGAAAGCCTGTAATTCACACTTTCAAAAAGTTCCGCGACTTTTTGGGTGATCAAAGAAACATCAATCCTGCGCATTGCTACTCCTGTAAAATGAAATCATGTCCGATGCCACTAAATTCGCGCTTCGCGCTCATTAAGTGGCCCTGTACCGTTATCCCTAAACTCGTTTCACTCGTTAAGGGATAACATGTCGTCCGGATCCACAATCGCCTCCTGCCTTACCTTTGCGATCGAGATGACCTTCTGACCCTCGGAAAGATTGATGAGCTTCACGCCCATCGCGATACGGCTTGTAAGCCTTGTATCATGGACCTTGATCCTGATGATGATGCCGCCGGTATTGATTATCATCACTTCGTCATCATCATTGACCATCTTGACACCGACGACGGGTCCTGTCGTTTCAGTTATCTTGTAATATTTCACGCCCTTTCCGCCGCGGTTATGGAGAGGAAATTCCCCTGTCAGAGTGCATTTTCCATAGCCGTTTTCGGAAGCCATCATTACTGCTGAGCCTTGGGATACAAGCTGCATCGCTATCACATGGTCGTCGGGACCGAGATTCATTCCGATAACGCCGTAGGAAGCGCGTCCCGTGCAGCGGACATCCGAAAGCCTGAAGTGGACAGACATTCCGAATTTCGTGAATAGCATGGCCTCGTCATTGTCTCTCGCCTTCTTCACCTCGATCAGAAGGTCGTCTTCACGGAGGTTTATGGCTATAAGACCGTTTTTGTTGATATTGGCATATTCCGAAAGCTTCGTCTTCTTTGCTGTTCCGTTGTAGGTTGCCATGAAGAGGTATTCGTCCTCAGGATAATCCTTCATCGGGATCATTGAAGTGATCTCTTCATCAGGCTGCAGGGAGATAAGGTTCACAATCGCGACACCTCTCGCAGTCCTTGAAGCCTCGGGTATCTTGTAGACCTTTAGCTTGTAGACGCGCCCCTTGTTTGTAAAGAAGAGGACATCATGATGCGTCGTGGTCTGGAAGAGGTCCACAACGAAGTCATTTTCTATAGTCTCGATCGCCTTGATGCCGCGGCCTCCGCGGTTCTGAACCTTGAAGGTATCGACAGGCATTCTCTTGATATAACCAAACTTCGTAAATGTAACAACCGTCTCGGTATCCGGGATCAGATCCTCGTCCTCAAAATCTTCTTCATCGAAGCTTATTGAAGTCCTGCGGTCGTCTGAGTATTTTTCGGATATTCCTGTGATCTCAGTACGGATCACGGTAAGAAGCCTCTTCTCATCAGAGAGGATAAGCCTGTATTCTGCTATCTTTGCCTGAAGCTCCTTGTATTCCTCTTCAAGCTTTTCACGCTCCAGTCCTGTCAGAGCGCGAAGCCTCATCTCAACTATCGCGGCTGCCTGCTTTTCGGAAAGTCCGAAGCGAGCTTTCAGGCCTTCCTTTGCTGCCGTGACATTTTCAGAGCTTCTTATTATCCTTATTACTTCATCGATATTGTCAAGGGCGATGAGGAGGCCTTCCACGATATGCGCTCTCTCCTCAGCCTTTGCAAGCTCGAATTTCGTGCGGCGGGTGACGACCTCCTTCTGATGGTCGAGGTAGAGGTCGAGCATCTGCTTCAGGTTCAATATCTTCGGCTCGCCGTTTACGAGTGCGAGCATTATCACACCGAAGGTATCCTGAAGCTGAGTATGCTTGTAGAGCTGATTCAGCATGACCTGGGGATTTACATCCTTGCGAAGTTCAATAGTGACGCGCATTCCCTCTCTTGAGGTCTCGTCGGTGATCGCTGTGATTCCGTCAAGCTTCTTGTCCTTTACAAGATCCGCTATATTCTCGATCAGGCGGGATTTGTTAACATTGTATGGAAGCTCGGTAATGGCGATCCTGTTCTTTCCGTTTGCCATCGGCTCAATATCAGTGACCGCGCGGACCCTGATCTTTCCGCGTCCCGTTGTATAGGCATCCGTAATGCCCCGGGTACCTATTATCTCGCCGCCTGTGGGAAAATCCGGTCCCTTGATGATCTCCATAAGCTCTGAAAGCTCTGTATCACGGTCTTCGTTGATATGGTTGTCTATTATCTTTACAACAGCATCAACAGTCTCCCCAAGATTGTGGGGAGGGATGTTTGTCGCCATTCCGACAGCGATTCCGGTAGTGCCGTTTACAAGGAGATTCGGGAATCTTGAGGGAAGGACCACAGGCTCTTTTTCAGTGCCGTCGAAATTCGGCATGAAGTCCACGGTGTCCTTGTTCAGGTCCTGGAGCATAGCCATTGATATCTTTGACAGACGGGCCTCCGTATACCTCATGGCAGCAGGGCTGTCACCGTCAACCGAACCGAAGTTTCCGTGTCCCTCGGCGAGGATATAACGGGTATTCCACTCCTGGGCGAGATTTACGAGAGCGCCGTAAATTGAGCTGTCGCCGTGAGGATGGTATTTACCCATGGTATCACCGACGATACGGGCGCATTTCCTGTGAGGCTTGTCAGGAGTATTGTTCAGCTCGAGCATTGAGAAAAGGACACGCCTCTGTACTGGCTTCAGGCCGTCGCGCACGTCAGGAAGAGCGCGGGAAGCGATGACCGACATGGCATAGTCGATATAGGAGGATTCCATGGTCTTTTTCAGACCGACCTCCTGTATCTCATCGCCAAGTCTTACGGGAGCTGAAGAGGTTTCCTCCGCGCTATCGTCTATTATCTCGTTTTCATTGTCATTGTTGATATTGTCTGACATATTATCCTATCCCTTAGATATCAAGGTTCTGGACGAACCTCGCGTTTTCTTCTATGAATTCCCTTCTGGGCTCGACCTGGTCTCCCATGAGTATTGAGAAGGTCAGGTCAACCTCGGACTGGTTCTCGTCATCTATCATTACTTTTTTGAGGATACGGTGTTCGGGATCCATCGTGGTTTCCCAAAGCTGGGAAGCGTCCATTTCACCCAATCCTTTGTATCGCTGGATCTTGACGGAATTGTCGAGACCGATCTCGTTCAGTATCTTTTCCTGTTCCTCGTCATTGTAGGCATAATATATTTTTTTGTTCTTCTCAACCTTGTAAAGAGGAGGCATTGCAAGATATACATGTCCCTGTTTGATGAGCTCAGGCATGAATCTGTAGATGAAGGTCAGCATCAATGTATCGATATGGGCGCCGTCGACATCGGCATCGGTCATGATGATTATCTTGTCATAACGCAGCTTTGTGATATCAAAGTCATCATGTATGCCTGTTCCAAAGGCCGTGATCATGGCCTTGATCTCTTTGTTCTCGTAAATACGGTCTTCGCGGGCCTTCTCGACATTGAGGATCTTTCCGCGGAGAGGAAGGATAGCTTGTGTTGCGCGCGATCTTGCTGATTTTGCGGAACCGCCGGCGGAATCTCCCTCGACTATGAATATCTCGCAGTTCTTCGGATCCTTGTCCGTGCAGTCTGCAAGCTTTCCGGGAAGGGCTGTGGAATCGAGAGCAGTCTTCCTTCTCGTAAGATCCCTTGCCTTTCTCGCAGCAGCGCGGGCACGCTGGGAAAGGATGGATTTTTCGCATATTATCTTTGCCACCTGGGGATTCTGCTCGAGGAAATATGTGATCTTTTCAGTCACAATACTTTCGACTGCGGTACGGGCGTCGGAATTACCCAATTTCTGCTTCGTCTGTCCCTCGAACTGGGGATCCTCTATCTTTACGGATATTACTGTTGCAAGACCTTCCCTGATGTCCTCGCCGGCAAGGGCCTCGTCATTGTCCTTTAATATCTTGTTGTCGCGGGCATAAGCATTGAATATCTTCGTGATCGCGCGGCGGAAGCCCTCTACATGGGTGCCGCCCTCGGGAGTGATGATATTGTTTACAAAACCGAGGCAGGTTTCGTTGTAGGAATCGTTGTGCTGCATGGCGACTTCAACGAGAACTCCGTCTCTTTCGCCCTCGCAGTAGAGCACATCAGGATAGAGCACCTGATTTCCTCGGTTGAGATAAGTCACGAATTCCTTGATCCCGCCCTCATAGTGGAAGGTCTTTGATTTTTCAGGTTCAACCCTTTCGTCGGTAAGAGTGATCTTCAGGCCTTTTGTAAGAAAGGCTGTCTCTCTTAAACGCACGCGAAGCGTATCATAGTCATAATTAAGAGTTTCAAATATCTCTTTGTCAGCAAGGAAGGTGACCTCTGTTCCGGTCTCTTCTACAGGACATTCACCTATCTCTCTCAAGGGATACATGGTCTTTCCGCGCTCATAACGCTGCTCCCAGATCTTTCCGTCCCTCTTGATATGGACTACGAGAAATTCCGAAAGGGCGTTTACGACTGAGGCTCCGACACCGTGAAGACCGCCGGCTACCTTGTATCCTCCGCCGCCGAACTTTCCGCCGGCGTGAAGTATTGTAAATACGACCTCAACGGCAGGTATTCCGGCTTTGTGGTTGATGCCTGTAGGGATGCCGCGGCCGTTGTCACGGACTGTTATGATATTGTCTTTTTTGATAAAGACATTGATCTCTGTGCAGGCGCCGGCAAGCGCTTCATCGACCGAGTTGTCCACGATCTCATAGACCAGATGATGAAGTCCTCTTGGCCCCTGAGAGCCTATATACATTCCCGGTCTCTTCCTTACGGCTTCAAGACCTTCAAGTATCTGAATCTGGTCAGCGCCGTAATCCTCGGAAACCTTCAGATTTTCTTCGCTTTCAGGCATAAAAAACCTCGCTTTAGTGCTTTATAAACAACTTATATAGTTTAACAGATTTGAACTTTTCCCGCCACAACTTTGATGACACGGTCGGTATGAAATCTCTCATTTACGAAGTCATCAAGACCTGTACAGGTGATCAGTGTCTGGACATTTGAAATTGAGGAGAGGAGCAGGTTCTGACGATTCCTGTCAAGCTCTGACAGAACGTCATCCAGAAGGAGTATGGGATCCTCCTTGATCAGAGTCCTTACAGTTTCGATCTCTGAAAGCTTGAGCGATAGAGCTGCTGTCCTCTTCTGTCCTTCAGAGCCAAAGACTCTGATATCTTTTTTTTCGATCATGAATTCTATATCATCCCTGTGCGGTCCTACGGATGTTATGGCCATCCTTCTGTCCCTGTCACGGGCCATAAAAAGCCTTTGGGAATAATCCTGCTCAGAAACATCAGGCTTGTATACGACAACCGGCTCTTCCCTGTTTCCGGATATTCTTTTGTGTATTTCTAAAATCGTGGGAGAAATACTTTTGATGAATTCACGACGGCGCTTTATTATTTTTTCTCCAAATGAAACGAGCTGGATGTCCCATGTATCAAGGGTATCGGCGCTTTCTGACTTTGGATCGTCTATCAACTTTTTCAAAAGGGAATTTCTCTGCTCAAGAACTTTTCTGTAAGAAAGAAGGTCGTTTAAATATATCCTGTCAAGGCGGCAGAGTTCAATATCCATGAACCTGCGGCGCATATCGGGACCTTTTTTTATTATTTCAAGATCTTCAGGAGAAAATAATATGATATTGCAGACTCCAAAGAGATCAGACGCCTTTTTAAGAGGTATCCGGTTTAAGGCAATGCCTTTTTTCGCGCCTTTTTTGAGATGAATGTCTATTCTTTCGTCTGAGTTTTCCTTTGAAATGACGGTTTTGATATGGGCTTCATCTGCACCAAATCTGATAAGCTCGTTGTCGCGGCTTCCGCGCGGAGAGCGGGCGGAAGCGCACAAAAAACAGGCCTCAAGAAGATTCGTCTTTCCCTGGGCATTTTCCCCAAAGATAATATTGTTTCCGGGAACAAACTCGATATTCAGACTTTCATAATTTCTGAAATCCTTTAGTTCAAGGCTTTTCAGTATCATCTGACGCCGATGTTTATCGGAAGGACGACATAATTGTAATTTTCATCTGCATCCTTGATGATAGCGGGACTTCTTGAATTGAGGAAATAAAAATCTATGAAATCCTCATCTATAGCGCGTATTGCGTCCATAAGGAATTTCGGATTAAAGCCGATCACCATATCATCCCCCTCTTTTTTGATCTCGAGCTCTTCATTCATCGAGCCTCTGAAGGAATCAATGGACATTCTCACAGTCTGTCCCTCTATTGAGAAGACTATGGGCTTTTTGTCGGTCTCATTTGACATGATGGAGAAACGGTCGAGAATATCCGAAAGCTGCTTCTTGTCACAGCTCATCTTTGTTATGAAATCAGGGGATATCATCTTGTCTATCATGAAATACTCGCCGGAAATGAGATCTGAAACGACAGTGGTCTTCTCATATTCAAAGATAATATGGTTTTCCGTGATATAGATACTTACCATATCCTCAGCTCCGCCGTTCATTATCTTTGATATTTCATTCAGAGTCTTCACGGGGATGATGGCTGAACTGTCCTCAACAGGTTCTTTGAGATTGACATTTCTGATAGCGACCCTGTTTCCGTCAAGGGCTACTGCTTTCAGCTTGTTTCCTGAGAGTTCAAAGTACTCACCGGTCATAAGCTTATTGTTGTTGTTCTGGGCGGCAGCGAAGGAAGTCTGACGGATGAGATCCTTGAGCCCAAGCTCTGAGATCACGATAGGATTGTTTCTCGCGACGATCGGAATATGCACAAAGTCCTCTGCTGATTTTCCGGAAACCTTGACCTCTGCCTTTTCACAGATTATCGTGGTATGAAATCTGTCATCAGTGTCGATAGTGACTTCGTTTGAAGGAAGTTTCCTTACGAGTTCTCCAAGGAATTTCGCCTCGATACCGACGACACCGGGTTCTATTATATTTCCTTCGACTATGGTCTCTATTCCAAGCTCTATATTGTTTGCGGTAAGCTTGATCTCGTTTGCAGAGGCATCAATGATGATACATTCAAGTATCGGCATTGTGGTTCTGATAGGAAGTGCCTTTGAAACGATGTTCACTCCTTTGAGGAGCTCGGATTGCTGAAGGGTTATTTTCATCAGGTGCCTCTTTCAAAAAAAAATAAATAAATATTATTTTAATATTAGTATTATAGGCTGTTGAAAAGTTCAAATAGTGCTGAAAGCCACTGTTTTAAAGGGTTTTGAGGTGTCGGTCACTTTGTTTACGAGGGGCGGATCTTTTTCTTTATCACGTCGATCTGGCTCTTTAAGTCCTGGTCGATCTCGTATTCATCAGCAATTTTTTGAACACCGTGGATAATAGTACTGTGGTTTCTTCCTCCGAGGAAGGAGCCTATTACTTCTAATGAACATTCTGTCATCGTCTTGCAAAGATACATAGCTATCTGCCTGGGACGGGAGATGTCATTTGACCTGCTCTTTCCCGTCATCTGGTCAAGAGTCACGGAGAAATGTTCACAGACTATCTCTATTATGGTCTGGGGCGTGATCTCGCGGGGCTTGTCAGGGTCGATAATGTTCTGAAGTTCTTTCATCGCTATGTCGATGGTGACCTCGGTATTTGTGAGGCGGGATACGGCCAAAAGCTTATTCAATGCGCCCTCAAGCTCACGGATATTTGTTTTTACATTTGTCGCGATGTAGTTGATAACTTCATCGGAAAGTTTGAAGTTCTTTTCTTCTGCCTTTTTCTGAAGGATCGCCATACGAAGCTCGTATTCCGGAAGTCCGATATCCGCCATCAGACCCATTTCGAAGCGTGTCCGGAATCTCTCTTCAAGAGTCTTCATTTCCTTAGGAGACTGGTCAGAGGTGATAATGATCTGTTTTTTCGCTTCCTTCAGGGTATTGAAGGTATGGAAAAATTCCTCCTGAGTCTGTTCTTTTCCTATTATAAACTGTATGTCGTCTATCATCAGGACATCGACCATCCGATATTTCTCGCGGAAATTTGTCATAGCCTTCGTATTGACATTGCTTGTCCTCATTGACTCTATGACTTCGTTTGTGAAAGTTTCCGATGTGACATAAAGAACCTTTGTATTCGGATTTTCTTCTAATATATAATTTCCTATCGCATGGAGAAGATGTGTCTTTCCGAGTCCCGGTCCGCCGTAGATATAAAGAGGATTGTACAATTCTCCCGGAGTTTCGGCAACGGCAAGAGCCGCCTGCTGTGCAAAGCGGTTGTTGCTGCCTACGACGAAGTTCGAGAAGGTATATATCTCATTGATATTGGAATTGATATGTGAAACAGCAGGAGCTTTTTCAGGCTTCTTTTCTTCGGAGCCTATGAGTTTCACCTTCAGATTGTAGGAAACACCGGTGACTTCTTCGATCGCTACCTTGAGTTGAAGACCATAGTGCTTCATTATATGTGAAGTGAGAAAGCTCTCATCCATTTCCATTGATTCGGATGTGGGGTAACCCAGGACAAGGTCCTTTTCAGTAACCTCAACGATGGTAAGCGGTGCGAGCCAGGTCTTGAAGAGCATTTCCTTGATGGAGTACTCGGTCTTCACAGTCTCAAGTATGTTTTGCCAGTTTTCTTTAAGTGAGATCATAACGAAGGTATTTTATATTAATGAGAGTGATTTATCAACAGTAGAAATTGAGATAGAAAAAGTTATTGACATTTTTAAAGAAGATTTTATTTTCAGTCTTTGTTGTGGTTATTGACGCTGTTTTAAACAGATTTATGAACAAAAATGTTTATAAATTGTTTTTTTCGACATTTTGACAAAGAATTATCAACATTATAAACATAAGGTTTATAACATTTTGTTGACTTCATTATTTTTTCTGATACAATGTAAAAGCGTTTTTGTGCCTCTTTGAGGCTGTTTTTTAATGTTATTTTAGGAGGTAATTATCATGAAAATGACATTTCAACCCAAGAACAAGCAGAGAAAGAGAGAGCATGGGTGGAGAAAGAGGATGAGTACACCCGGCGGAAGGAAGGTTATCAAGGCGCGTATGGCAAAGGGCAGGAAGAAGCTTACTGCATAATCAGTCGATGACCTTTACTCTTCCATTGAAAAAGAACGACGACTTTCGGACTGTTTATAAGAAAGGTCGTTCAAAGGCGGAACGTTTTCTCATTATTTATGTAATGAAAAACGGGCTTGAATATAGCCGTCTTGGAATTTCCGTCAGCAAAAAGGTCGGAAATTCCGTTGTCAGACATCGTGTTAAAAGACTGGTAAAGGAATGTTACAGACTGCGTGAAAAAATGTTTATCAATGGGATAGACATAGTCTTTCTGGCAAGGAAGGGCGCGGATTCGCTTGATTTTTCGGAAACCGAAAGAGAAGTAATGAGGCTCATGACCCTTTCACACGCGGTTATCAAAGAAAAGGGAAACGATCTTTCTTGAAGAAACTGTTTTTGTTTTTGATCAAATTCTACAGGAAATATCTTTCGCCGCTCAAGTCGACGAAATGTCCCTATTACCCTACGTGTTCAACGTATGGTCTTTTGGCTGTGCAAAAATATGGCGCCCTGAAGGGTGGTCTTCTTGCATTCTGGAGAATACTTCGGTGCAATCCTTTCTCGCACGGAGGTGTGGATCCGGTTCCTGAAGAAGGTGAGCCTCTTTTCAGAAGAACGGTCTACAGGAAAAAGAATTTCAAGAAGATACCGATAAAAGGCGCTACGCAATAAAATTCGGAGGTAATTTTGTCAGATTTTGTCTTGACAGCTTATAACGGCGCCATCCTCGGTCCCATAGCAAAGGGACTTGGATGGGTGATGAACGGCATATACAATTTCTTTAATCTGCTGGGCATCAACAATATAGCTGTTTCTATTATCGTACTTACAGTTATCATCTATATGGCTCTGTTCCCCTTCACCTACAGGCAGCAGAAGTTCTCTATGCTGTCAATGAAGATGAGGCCGGAGCTGACTGCGATCCAGAACAAATACAAGGGTAAAAGGGATCAGCAGAGCATGATGGCCATGCAGGAGGAGACTCAGGTCCTTTATGACAAGTACGGTATCTCTCCTTCAGGCTCATGTATTCAGCTGATAATCCAGATGCCCATCTTCTTTGCGCTCTATAGGGTATTCTACAATATTCCCGCATATCTTCAGAGCGTTAAGGACATTTTCACAAATCTTGTGAACGGTATCACGAATACAGCCGGCTGGCAGACAACTATGCAGAATCTCTATACACAGCAGAAGCTGAATGTTGCCGCTGATTTTGTGAACACAACAGATCCCACGGCACTCAAGAATTTCTGTATCGATGTCACATACAAACTGTCCGAGAGCGGCTGGAACGATCTTCGAGCCGCATTTCCCGACCTTACTGATGTCATTACCGCGACTCAGGGGAAACTCGCCGATATCAACTATTTCGGAGTTCTCAATCTTTCGGATACGGTATGGAATATCATAACTGCTTCCGCAAAGATAGGTGCGGTAGGCATTATAATCTGCGCGGTCCTTCTTCCTGTTGTTTCCTATGCGACTCAGATGATCAATATCAAGCTGATGCCTTCAGCTTCTCAGGGAGATCAGATGGGACGCTCGATGAAGATAATGAATCTCATCATGCCGCTGCTTTCCTTCGTGATCGCTTTCACGGTTCCCGTAGGTCTTACTATCTACTGGATAACGGGTTCTGTTACGAGGATCGTTCAGCAGTTCCTTCTGAACAGGCACTTCAACAAGATGGATCTCGATGATATCATCGCAAAGAATAAGGAGAAAGCAGACAGAAAAAGGGAAAAGCGCGGTATCAAGAGAGAACAGCTGATAGCCGCGGGACAGATCTCGACCAGGAGGGCGACACTGTCTGAAAGAGCTGCCATGGCTGATCCCGTAAAGCAGGAGGAGATGGAGATACAGGAGACAGAAAGAAGAAACGCACCTGCGGGATCAATGACTGCAAAGGCAAATATGGTCTGGGAATTCAATCACAAGGGAAAGGATACTTCTGAAAAGAAGGAAGGTTGATATTATCATGAATGAAGATTATATATACAGCGGCAAGACCGTTGATGATGCCATAACAAGCGCCTGTGTTGCACTTGGAGTAACAAGTGATCAGATCACTTATGAAGTGATAGACAAGGGAAGCAAAGGACTCTTTTCTCTTGGAAGCAAGGATGCCGAAATTCAGGTCACATCACTAAAAGGCGAGAAGGTAGGCTCTCCGAGCAGAAGCGAAAGAGAGTCCGCTTACGAGCAGGAAGCAAAGGAGGATTACGGTTCTTCATCGGCTTCAGTTGAAGAGGAGGATGATCCCTTCAAGATCCACAATGACGGCTTTCTTTCAACTGCCAGAAAAGAGCGTCCTGAAAGGTCCCATCATAGTGAAAGACCTTCTGAACCCCGTGAAAAGAGACATCATGAGCCTACGGGTCCATCTGATCCTGCAGTCTGCGGTATAGCAGAAGACTTCTTAAAGGATCTTTTTGCTGCAATGAAGCTTGATGTTACTATAATGACAGAGCTTGATGCGCAGGAGAATATGCTCTCAGTAGAGCTTTCAGGTCCCGAGATGGGCGTTATCATCGGAAAGCGCGGACAGACTCTTGACAGTCTTCAGTATATCACTTCCCTTGTTGTGAACAGGAAGACAAATCCTTATACAAGAGTGAAGATCGATACTGAGGATTACAGGGAGCGCAGAAAGGCTACTCTTGAGAATCTTGCAAAGAATGTGGCAAGCAGAGTCAAGAGGACGAGGCAGAGTGTTTCACTTGAGTCAATGAATCCTTATGAAAGAAGGATCATACATTTCACTCTTCAGAATGACAGATATGTAAATACCCACAGTGAAGGAGAAGAGCCCTACCGCCATGTAGTCGTAACTCCGAAGAGCAGGGACGAAGAAGAGGAATATTCCTGAAAAATAATGAATGACATTTTGAATACTGACACAATCGCAGCAATTTCCACCGGCTATTCTTCCGGTGGGATTGCTGTTATTCGTATATCGGGGAAGGATGCTTTTTCCTCCGCCGACAGGATTTTCAGGGGGATGGACAGCCCCCTTTCTTCTTGTGCTTCACATACCGTGCACTATGGTCATATCGTAGATCCTTCTCTTGAATTGATAGTTGATGAGGTGCTGGTTTCCATATTCAGGGCGCCAAGGACGTATACAAGAGAGGATGTTGTCGAGATCAGCTGTCATGGCGGGATGTTTGTCGCAAGGAAGATTTTGTCATTACTTTTTGAATATGTAAGGCCGGCTGAGCCCGGAGAGTTTACAAAAAGAGCGTTTCTGAATGGGCGGATAGACCTTTCAGAGGCTAATGCGGTTGCCGATATCATCTCTTCCGACAATGACAGATATCTTTTGAATGCCGAGAGGCAGCTTTCAGGTGTTCTCGCAAAAAAAGTAGAGGATTTCCGCTCTAAGATCGTTCATGAGGCGGCTTTTATTGAGTCTGCGGTGGACGATCCCGAGAATTATTCTCTGGATGGATACGGTGACGTGCTTTCAGAAAAGGTCGATGAGCTTATAAAAGGGCTTTCAGATCTTTCAGAGACTTTTTCCGAAGGAAGGATAATGAAGGAGGGAGTCGAGACTCTGATAATAGGAAAACCCAATGTCGGGAAGTCTTCGATCTTGAACTGCCTTTCGAGAAATGAGTCTGCGATCGTGACTGATATCCCCGGAACCACGAGAGACCTGATCTCAGAAAAGATAAGGCTTTCAGGGATCACATTGAATCTCATTGACAGTGCCGGTGTGCATGAGGCAGATGACAGGGTGGAAGCGATCGGAGTGGAGAGGACTCTTTCAAAGATAGATGAGGCAAAGCTCATTATCTTTGCTGTGGATTCTTCTGAGGAGCTTGATGAAAATGACTATCATATTTTTGAAAAGATAAGAGGAAAAAATGTGATAGTCCTTTTGAATAAGTCGGATAAACCGCAGGTTTTGTCCGAAGGATCGCTTGAAAAACTTGCCGATCTTTCAAAATATGTTTTGCAATTTTCTGCAAAAAACGGCGATGGGATTGAAAAGCTGGGCAGTGCGATTTCTGATATTATCTTTTCAGGAAAGGGAAGTGAAGGACGGGATATAATCATCACGGATGAGAGGCAGAAGGCTGAATGCGATAATGCAGTGAGGAGTCTTTTGCTCGTGAAGAGGTCGATAGAGGACGGACTTTCGGAGGACTTTTTCACGCAGGATCTGATGGATGCCTATGACGCGCTTGGAAGGATAATAGGAAAAGGTGTGAGTGAGGATCTCATAGAGGAGATCTTTTCAAAGTTTTGTATGGGGAAATGAGATGAAGCTTGGTCCTCTTGAAGAGCATTATGATGTCGTTGTAGTAGGAGCCGGACATGCGGGCTGCGAAGCGGCCCTTGCCTGCGCGCGGCTTTCTCTTTCTACGATCATCTTCACGGTTGCTATGGACGCTGTTGCCTTCATGCCTTGCAACCCGCATATCGGCGGGTCTTCAAAGGGACATCTCGTTCGTGAGATAGACGCGCTCGGCGGAGAGATGGGGAAGAATATCGACAGGACTTATCTTCAGTACAAGATGCTGAATACGAGTAAGGGTCCCGCAGTTCATTCGCCCCGGGCGCAGGCGGATAAGCAGCTCTATTCCCTTGAGATGAGAAAGGTACTTCAGAACACAGAAAATCTTACACTCCGGCAGGCGGAGGTTTCAGAGCTCATCGTAAAGGACAAAAAAATTTGCGGAGTAAGGACTTTAAGCGGGGCAAATTACTACGCAAAAGCCGTTATCCTCTGTACGGGAACGTATCTGAACGCGCGCTGCCTTTTTGGAGAGGTCATCGACTATACAGGACCGAACGGACTTAAGGCCGCGACGCATCTTACCTCTTCTCTCAAAGAAAACGGAGTTGAGATGAGGCGGTTCAAGACCGGGACGCCCGCGAGGATAGATGGGCGAAGTATTGATTATTCAGTTCTGACGCCACAGTATGGGGATGAGAAGGTAAAGCCATTTTCTTTTTCTACGGATCCTGATTCTCTCACGAGGCCGCAGTATCCATGTTATCTTACTTATACGAATGAGAAGACACATGAGATCATCAGGGACAACCTTGACAGGTCACCGATCTATGCCGGGATCATCGAAGGAACAGGCCCGAGATATTGCCCTTCTATTGAAGATAAAGTGGTAAAATTCAGCGAAAAGAACAGACATCAGCTGTTTTTAGAGCCTGAATCTCTCTTCACCAATGAGATCTATATAGACGGGCTTTCCTCCTCCCTTCCCGAGGAGGTTCAGCATGCCGTGATCCATTCCATCAAGGGACTTGAGAACGCGAAGATAGTCAGGAATGCTTACGCGATAGAGTATGATTGTATATCCGGAGACCAATTGCTTTTGTCTCTTGAATTCAAGAATATCAAAGGTCTTTTTTCCGGCGGGCAGTTCAACGGAAGCTCCGGTTATGAGGAGGCTGCTGCTCAGGGACTTATCGCCGGGATCAATGCGGCGATGGAGATATTTGGACGTGAACCGTTGATCCTTGACCGCTCAACTTCATATATAGGGGTTCTGATCGACGATCTTGTCACTAAAGAGCAGGTTGAACCTTACCGAATGATGACTTCACGAGCGGAATATCGTCTCCTTTTGCGCCAGGATAACGCTGATCTGAGGCTTACTTCCTATGGTCATGATGTCGGACTTGTATCCGATGAACGATATGAGTATGTATTGAAAAAGAAGAGGGAGATAGCTTCCGAAATAGAGAGAGTTGCGGCAGTGACAGTCAATCCCACTGAAAGGAATCAGGATATTTTGAGGAGTCTGGGCAGCGCAGAGATTGTGAACCAGTGCTCGCTTTCAGATCTCATCAGGCGCCCGGAGCTTGATTATGAGAGCGTTTGTGTCTTTGATGAGGGGAGGCCTTCTCTTTCAGATGAAGTGAAGGAGCAGGTCAATATTGATATCAAATATGAGGGCTATATCAAAAGGCAGGAGGTTTCTGTAGAGAGGTTCAAAAAGGCTGAGGGCAGGCGGATACCCCCTGATATTGACTATGAAAAAGTACCCTCTCTTCGAATTGAAGCTCGGCAAAAACTGGCAAAATACCGCCCGGTTAATATCGGACAGGCCTCCCGCATCGGAGGAGTTTCTCCTGCTGATATTTCAGTGCTGCTTGTTTATCTGAAATCGGGGAAGTACAAAAAAGATGGAAATGAATGAGCTAAGGAAGATCGTCCCTTCATTGAGTAACGAGCAGCTTTCGTTATTCGAATTATTCATGAAGAGGCTTCTTGAAAAAAATAAGGTGATGAACCTGACAGCTATCACCGAGCCTGACGAGATCATAATCAAGCATTTTTATGACAGCCTGACTGCGGCTTCTGTTCCGGAGATTTTGGATGGACTTCAGAGCGGAGCAAAAGTTTTTGATCTTGGAACGGGGGCAGGTTTTCCCGGGGTACCGCTGAAGATATCTTTTCCTATGATCGATATTACTTTTTGTGATTCCGTGATGAAGAAGCTTTCGTTTGTTTCTGATTTTCTTGAGGAGGCTTTTGAGGGCGGATCTCATCTGCTCCATTTGCGGGCAGAGGATGCAGGAGCTGATTGTGAGCACAGGGGAAAATATGATATAGTTGTTTCAAGGGCTGTTGCGAATCTTTCAACCCTGCTTGAATACTGTCTTCCGCTTGTGAAGACGGGCGGGTACTTTGTTTCCTACAAGGGAGCCCCTTCAAAAGAGCTTTCAGATGAGATTTCTGCATCTCAAAATGCCTGCAGGGTGCTCGGAGGGATGCTTTACAAAAACGAAAGTCTTGTGCTTCCCTTTGATATGGGTGGGAGAAGCCTTATTATCTTTAAAAAAGAAAAAGAAACGCCGCGTAAATATCCGAGGAAGGCTCCGCTTCCGAAAAAGGATCCGCTTTGAATCTTGGGAGGATGATCCATGCTTTCTGAACTTCTGCATAGTCTCGATGACCAGAACAATGCCGAGCTTGTTTCCCGAGAGGAGGAGCTTGAGCTTCTGACGACCAGGCTGAAGGAGGAAAAGAAATTTCTCACGATGCTCTCGAATCAGGAGGGTGAGACTTCTGTCAGCTTTTCTCCCAGGAGTAATGATTCATTAAAGAAGAGCAGGCTTGTTGAGTCAAAGGAGAAGCTTGATGAGCTTCGTGAACAAAAGGATATCTGTGAGCAGGGAATAGCGGTGCTTCGGAACAATCAGCAGAATCTTCAGGCGGCCATCGCTGAGTATGAGGCGCTTGTGAAAAAGGTTGATTCAATAGAAGAGGTGATTGATGATAATGCGCCCTTCGGGAGGATAATTCCAAAAGAAGAGGCTGCCGCTGAAGCAGAGAATAAGCCAAAAGAACCAGTGGTCTCTGATTATTCTCTCATCAATGACATCCTCTTCAAGATTGAAACTATGAGCGGTTATGTTCTTTCAGATCCGATGCGAGCAAAGGTCGAGCTTTCCTCACTCAAGAGGCTCATTGAGAAGCTTTGACCCCCTGCATATATTCATCCATATCGTCAGCGATCTCTTTTGAATATTTCACAGCGCTGACTACGGTCCGGGCGCCGGTCACGACATCGCCTGAGGCGAAAACGCCCTTCATTGTGGTCTCGCCCTTGTCATTTGTTTCGAGATTTCCTTTGGAATTCAGATGAAGTTCCTTGTCGCGGTTTACGAGACGGTCCTGCGGAACCTGTGAAACTGCGATCATTATTGTATTTGCGGGTATGAGGCGGGCTGTGTCATTGAGGATCTCGACAGATCCGTCTTCTTTTTCCTTTGTATCACAGATAATAGGTCCCTCGTCCTTGATCTCGATCGCTGTCTTGTTGTATTCAAAAGTGACTCCGTCAAGCTTTGCATATTCGAATTCATTGGGCGAAGCATTTACCTTGCTTCCCCTGACATATACCGTGACTTCCCTTGAGCCGTGCCTGATCGCGGTACGGGCCACATCCATCGCGGCATTTCCGGCACCGATGATCGCGACCTTTTCTCCAAGATCGTAAACATCCGGGTTGTTCAGATAATTTATAGCATAATGCACATTTCCAAAAGTCTCGCCGGGGATCAGAAGCCTGCGGGGGCGCCATGCTCCGGTGCCAACAAATACTGACTTGTAGCCGTCCTTCAAGAGGTCTTCGATGCTGACCGAGCCGCCGATCGAGAAATTCGGCCTGAAAAGGATCCCAAGTTCTCTCATTTTGTCATAATATCTGTCTATCACACTTCTCGGAAGCCTGAAATCGGGAATTCCGTAGCGAAGGATCCCGCCGATCCGGTCGTGGGTCTCAAAGACCGTGATGGAATAGCCGCGAAGCGCAAGGCGCAGCGCTATCGTAATGCCTGCAGGTCCCGAGCCTATGACAGCTACCTTCATCCCGTTTGACTCCTGCTTTTCAAGCTTCAGCCTCTCGAAGCATGAATCCGAGATATAATTTTCAATAGCGGAAATATGAACAGGCGACTCCTTGATTCCCCTGATGCAGTGGCCTTCGCACTGTTTTTCGTGGTCGCAGACCAGGGAGCAGACCATTGAAAGCGGGTTGTTTGAGAAGAGCATGACTGCCGCGTCCATTATCTTGTCTTCACGGAAAAGCCTGATCATTTCAGGGATGTTCGTATTGATGGGACAGCCTTCCTCCCTGCAGCGGGGCTTCTTGCACTGGAGACAACGGTTGGCTTCTTCTTTGATATGGATCGACATGATTGGACCTCCCTTTGAAACTATGAACAGAAGCGGATGATCACAGGGTAGGATAGCATATTTGGGGGATATTTTCAAAAAATGGTTGATAGAATGCCATCTTAATCTAACAAAGCATATACTTCAACAGTAGTATGCTCATTGGTAAGTAATTAAATCGGGGGACGCATGGCATCGTTTTATAAGAGAAGCGCGGAAGCCATTGTAAATAGTGGCTTCCGCGCTTTGCTGACTTTGTTTTATGTTATATGATCACTCCGCATCCCTGCTCATAATGGCTTTCATAGCCATCGGTCCAGATATTGTTTCCATAGGTCCAGAACTGTACATCTCTGTCGCCGGATACCTTTGCGTCCACATTGATCCCTTTATAGTGTGAGTGATACCACGCGACTCCGCCGAGGGCGCTGATGGCTCTTGATACATTGTATTGATCGGCCCATGCTCTGCTTGCGATGAGATTCGCGTTCTTTGGAACATCCGACATATCATAGCCGTATGAGGTGAGGAACTCACGGATCGTCATGCCCTTTGCCTTGGCATAGGCAGCAAGATCATTTGCCATTTCGCCGCTCATCCCCTTGTAACGGTCTATCCATTCCCTGTTCAGGCTGTTTGCAGCCCTGTCTGCAGCTCCGTCAACGACCGGTATGCGCATATTTTCATGCCGGAAGATATGATTGCTGTTCAGAATGTAATTCCCTTTTCCTTTGTCGATAACAACCAGACGGTTGAAGTCCTCGGGGAAGGTATTATGATATTTTGTGAGGAGGGTGTTTGAACTATCCAGACTGCCGCCATTGACATTTCCGAAAATCTGCTCGGTAAGGAAATTCATCTCGCGGATAATGGTAGCTTTGTCATTGCAGATATTGTTGTGATCCACGGGATCCACACCGGTCATGTCGGAAAGGTTGTTGTACTCAAGCTGGGCCATCAGACTCTCCATAAGTACAGTGTATGCGCTCGTCACATTGTGCATGATCCTGTCGATCACCTGCTTTGCCTGATCATAGGCTTCTGCGCTCAGCATTGACTTTGAGACATAGTAATCATAGATAAGATCGAACATGTTCTTCTTTGTTAAAGGATCGGTCTCATTCATCTTTGATACAACGCTGGTAAAAGTCATGAAGGGGTGGTTGTTCATGCTCCAGGTGCTGCTGTTTCCCGCCAGCGCGCCGGTCTTTGCAAGCGCCTGGGCAGTCGTATAAGCTCCTGATCTATAACCGTTAATATGCTTAGTCATACTCTTTATCGAGGAATTCATCGGTGTCAGCATGGTATAGTCGAAAAGACCGGTGTTTCCTATTACCTTCATGTCCTGCGAAATGCTCTTTTCAAAGTCATTGATCTTCGCATAAAGATTGTTGATATTGTCATTGATATCTTCGAGAGACATTTCCTTCTCAGCGCCAGTAACTTCGCCGAAAATATAGCGGAGCATCGGAGAGATCGCTTTACCGCCGGGGACATATTCCTCGAAAGCGATAAATGCGGTATCGATCCCCACACCCGCAAGCTTTGAAAGCTCCGAGTCCGTCTGTTCCTCTGTAATAGATGCGGCTTTTGCAACATGTGCCTGCGACATTATTCCTGCAGGGAATGCGATCGAGAGCGCGAGTGCTCCTGCGAGGATCCTTGCCTTCCATTTACCTTTTGTTTTTTCATTCATCTTTGTCATTGTATTTACCTCTTTCTTTTTTTTTTGAACTGTTTTCTATTTTGTATACTTCATTTTGTAAGCCGGAGTACAAGCGTAGCAATAGCGCCGACGATCAAAGATCCGCCCATTGTTATAGCTCCAAGTGTGATCATATCTGTTTCCTCCGAATATTTTTAATGGCGTTGTTTTGTCTCTTTCTGAATCGTATGATACACACCCCTCCCTTGCAAAATCCTTGCAAGGTTCTGTAGTTTTTTTACAAAAGTGAAATAAAGATATGCCCGTTGTTTTAGATTGCAGAAAAAAGCCCGGAAACCGTTGTATTTTGGTTTCCAGGCTTTATTAAATGAGCCCAGGGGACGGAGTCAAGGGACCATTTTAATCTGTTTCAGAATCCAATCTCGGCAGTTCCTTTTTCCGCAGATTGCGCTGTGATCCTGACAGCCTTGACTGTAGGGTCGCCGAGAGAGCGGAACATCGCATCTTTAAATATCTGTGACAGTATGTTTTTTATGGCACGGGCGCCGGAGCCGTCTTTTATGGCTTTTTGGGCTATTACGTTGTAAGCGCCATCTTCTATGATAAGTTTTTTTCCATCCTCCCGGAACATTTCCTCGTATTCCTTGAGGACAGATTCCTTTGATTCCTTCATTATCTTTACAAGAAGGTCAGTAGACATCGGCTCCATCCTGACGATGTCTGTGATCCTTCCCACCAGCTCATGGGTGAAGCCATATTCTATCAGCGCTTCGCGAAGCTCGGAATTCACAATGCTGTAGTCGGAATTGAAGGGACTGAAGAGGACATTGTTTTTTCTGTGGAGTCCCATGAAGGCGCCGGCAAAAACAAAGGTAATGTTTCTCGTGTCAAGGACGGGCTTTGCTCTTGTGATCGCAGGTATGCCGTGATTGTTCAGGTCTATCTCCGCGCCTTCGGTCATCTTCAAAAGCTCGGCCTGGACCATCTCATCGGAACGCTCCAAAAAACGCTTCCCTGCTATCTTATCGAATTCGTCGATAAAGACCATGCCGTTTTCCGCTGCCTTCAGGTAATCAAGGTCGCCACGGGGTCGGCTTTTCGTCCGCGCGTCTATTATCAGCCGCTCCAGGACTTCGTCTGTGTCCTCACCGTTGTAGCCCGCGCCTGTGAGTCGGGTCGCGTCGGAAACTGCCATCGGGATATCAAAAAGCCTGCTCATCACATGAATGAGGTAGGATTTTCCGGTGCCGGAATCTCCTATCAGAAGGACATTCTGTTTCGGGATATGCGCGCCCTCACGGCGTTTCAAAAGAGAAGCGCAGATCAGGGACAGGGTTTTCTTTGCTTCCTCCTGTCCTTCAATATATTGGTCAAATTTTTGCTTGATCTCTATGGGTGTCATTTAATGGGATTCTCCTGAATTACGTATTTGGCGGTAGGATAGCATAATTATTATTATTTTTCTATATGATACTAATGGCTATTTTGGTACCTTTAGAAATGTTTCCTGTCTGTCGATAACCTATTTGGATGAAAAGACAAATTGTGATGGTCGTTTTGTTTGAAGAAAGGAGTCTTCTATGTCTGTCAATGGGATCGATTCAGGAAACCTCTCTGTCAATGTTTCCGGTACAGCTTTTAAGGATAGACTGTCCGGCTCAAATGAAAATAAGGATAAGAACTCTATTTTTCCTCAGCTTGACCGCAGGACGGATGCTGCACGGAACAAGGCGACAAAGCTTATTAAGGATGCTTTCGGGAAGCAGGAAGAGATCGGGAAGGCTCTCGATGACGCAGATAAAGCGCTTTCCCGGATGACAAGCCAGCAGAATATGCTGAAAGGTACTATTGAAGAGGATTATAATCGATTCGAAGATCTTGCAAAGCAGTACGAGGATGTTGAAAAGGGCGATAATGAAAAATCTGATCTCGGACTTTTGATAAGGGCATACAGGGATCCTTCTGTTGCTGAGGATAATTATGACGGCCCGGGAGCTTTTTCTGAAGAAGAGAAGGAGAGATATAAGAAGATCGATCTTAATGATCTGACTGATTACCAGAAGGATATGTATTCCGCGGCGCAAAAGACAATTGATGATACGAAAACCTACAATTCTGTCTCGAGTGGGATTGTCGGTCTTGCCTCCTCGCTGTCGCAGGCCAGGATCGATCTTTTGAAAGACGATTCGATGGTAAAGGTTCAGAAGGCCGCCGATACTATAAACGGGCAGGCGGTCGATCAGAATATGCTTGCGCTCATTGGAGAAGGGATCGAAAAACTTGAAGAGGACCGGAAGGAACAGGAGGAGCAGGAAGAGCGTGCGAAGGCAGCTGAAGAGAAGAAGGAAGCTCTCGAGAAGCAGAAGGAAAAATCCGATACCGATATTTCCGATACCGTGAAAAAGGTGGATGACGCAAAGAAGGAGCTTGATGAAACAAAAAAGGAACTCGACAAGATAGTAAAGGATATGGGCGCCTTTTCCGACAGGCTCGAGGAGCTTTACGGGCTGGTGGTTGACGGGTTCGCGTGATGGGATGATCTGACTTGACCGGAACAATTATGAAGAGAGACTGGGCATAGTTCCCTGTCTTTCTCTTAATTCCATGTCTCCATTTTATATATAAGCCGGACCCGCTCTACAGAAGTAGAACGGGCCCGGACTTTGAATCTGATACCAAGGAATTATTCACCCCAGTAGTCAATTGACTCCTGGGTACGGCCGGAGATACCAAAAAGTTTATACATAAAATCTTCTTTTTCTTCAAACATTTCCGCAATGATAATCGTATCGCCGTCTTTATAATAGAATAGATGATTGTGATTTACAAAAAGATCCCTAAAGTCTGTATTTATGTCATATTTTGCAGACAGATCAACTCCCATATCCGGATTCGTTTGTAGATCTCTTGCTCTATCAGTAATCTTTTTGACGGCGGTCTTTGCAAGTTCTTCTCCATATTGCTCTGTTAAGTATAATTTCAGGGTTTTTAATTTCCTACGGACGATTTGAGAATATTCCAGTTTATACTTCATATTACAGTCCAAGCTCTTTCTCAAGAGCATCCGCAGAAATAGTACCTTCTTCTCTTACAGACAGCTTGGCTTCCGCCAGTTTGGTCATAAGTTGTAACAGAGCTTTTTGTTTATCCAGGTCATCAAGTTCTGCAATGTCAACCAACGCACACTGCCCATGGCCGTTTTTGGTAAAGTATATTCTATTTCCGTACGAAACTTCATTAACAATACTTGTATAGTTTTTTAAAGCTGAAACCGGCTTTATACTTGGCATACAAACACCCTCCTTTTTCACAGGGCCATAATAACATGTTATTATGATTGATTCAATGATTTTCCCATAAATTTATCCCCAAATTTTCATCCATCAGCCCGTAAATCCACTCGTCGATTTTTGAAAAGCAGAAGCCTGTTGATCCGGCCTTTGAGAGGTCATAAGATATATTCGCGCTTGAGCCGTTGTATGGAGCAGGATCACCGGAGTTTTCCAGAACTGCATTTTTTCCCGATCGTTTTTCAATGTAAGATATTATTTCTCCCGGAGAAATCATTCCCAAGGAGCTCCCGTTGATAGGACCGCTTATATCCTGATCTGCAAGAAACGCAATGAACTCCCCTGCTTCTTCTTCGTGGATGTAAGCCATCGCGCAATCCATGTCGTCTATATACATCGGCGTTTCTGTTTGAATGTGATCCACATAAAACCTTAAGCGGCCGGTATAATCATTTGGTCCCATGACAACCGGATATCTCACAAAAACGCACTGTGACATATCCAGATATTCCAATGCCGCCCTTTCAGCCTGACGTTTTCCTTCAGGGTAATCGGCATCTCTGTTCTTCCAGACAAGCTTCTCATTTTTGGGATCAAACTCATTTTCCCCAATATTTTCATGGTCATCAGGATATACGGAGCAGGAAGACATTTGGATGTATTTTTCACATTTAACAATTTCCAGCAGATTTTTTACATCATTGGAGCAATAAGCGATCTTGTCAATTATCACATCATATTGTTTTCCTTTTAACGATAGTTTTACGCTTTCGTATTCAAGGCGATCCATTATTATATGCTTTACGTGATCGCCAAAAGGATTTTTGTAATTTCCTCTTGTTGCGATCGTTACGTCGTGACCGTCTTCCAGTAGTTTTCTGACCATGGGGATGCCGAAAAACCTCGTCCCCCCGGATACTAATATTTTCATTGTTCACTCCGTAAAAATTGCACGCCTATCGGCAATAGTATGTATTATTTACAGCTTTGTGTCGAGGTAAAGTGACCGAGATTTTCGAGATAAAAGTTGGCCTCCACTAATCGAACATTTGTCAAGCGGTTATTAATTCATTCGTTGTATAGCTTTATTTTTTGTGGTAAGTTAATGCTAAAAGAGATTGCAACAGGAGGTTTGTATATGGCATTACAGGAATCCGGAGACATTATTTACTATAATACACTATTCATAGCGAATTTGCTTATCTAAATGACATTGGAACCGTCCCTTGTCTCCCGAAAATGGGACCTCCCGAAGGAAGTCCCATTCTGTATGGTTTTTAGGGGCATATGTTACGTGGGCATTTTTGTAATCTACATAATGACTCAATGCTGACAGGAAAAATATGCTATACGGGTCGTATATTCCTTGTAAATTATAGGGTCGCTTGAAGATGATTAGAAAGTGAGCTACTCATCATATAGTTCCTGAGCCCGTGCTAAACTTACTTTACAAACACAGCCATTTCGCCCAGCATAATCAATAATACGCGTAATTACGCCATGTCGTCTTTATTCTTCAAAGATAGCTTTTGCCTCCTCGGAAGACTTAACTGAAGGTGCCTTTAAGACTGGAACGTACCCGTTGAGCCTATTTTTAACGATAATATTAATAATTTCTTCCAACACATATCATTTTTAGTAGCCATACCAGCCTATGCCCTCGTCTCTCCAACCGGCTTTGATTAAACTGTTTTTCTCTTTTACATCCTTTGTATAGTGATGTCCGCCAGCCTCATACTGCCCTATTGCATTGGGGTTATAGAGACGATAAAGGGGCGTACCCTTGTTTTCGTCTGAATACCAGCCAATACCTTCATCTTTCCATCCGAGTTTCACAAGCCCGTCTCTTTCTTTTGCATCTGTTGTGTAATGATGTTCGCCGGAATTCGGATTGTATACTCGGTAGACCGGAGTTTTTGATGTAGCTGGAGCTATCCAAGCCTTTCCTTCGTCTGTCCAACCAGCCGACACAAGTTTGTTCTTTTCTGTAGAATCACTTGTATAGAAATGCTCACCGGAATTTTTGTTGTATAACCTGATCATTTGATTTTCTGTCAGGGGAACGAATGATATGTTGTTCCTTTGTGCGTATATATGTGCAACGGAGTACGGAAAGGCGTGTATGGTGAGGTATGGGGATTTGATACCAAACACATCAAAAAAATCGTAGCTCGTACTATTACTGTAGTCATAAAAATCTTTTAAATAGACGCAGTTATAAAATGATTTATACTCTACAGATTCCATATCCTCTGGAAGTGAGATTTCAACTAGGTTTGTGCTATAGAAAGCGCTTGCTCCTATCTTCTTTAAACTTTTAGGTAATGAGATTTTTTCTAATTGACAGTATTTAAAGGATGCGTTTCCTATTTCTGTTATTCCCTCTGGTATCGTTACATTTTCAAGGTTCGAAGATTCAAACAGAGAGATCGGTATTCTTACACCTCCCTTTGCTATAGTTGCACTTTTTAGAGAGTCACAAGCAAAAAACGGTTCGTCAACTTTTGCATCTGATGAAGTCAATGATGCTGGTATTTCCACGGAAGTTAGTGAGCAAAATGAAAAGCAGTGTTTTCCTAGGGTTTTTACACTATTTCCGATCTTTAATTCTGTAATACCTGTACATTTATAAAAGGCCTCGTCTCCGATAACATTAACACTGTCCGGGATTGTTACGGAAGTTATATCTTTGTTCTCTTTAAAGGCTTCTTTTCCTATCTCTACAACATCTTTCCCACCTAGCTTTGACGGGATAACGACATTTTTATCTGAACCGCTGTACTTTGTTATGACGCAGCCGTTATCAAGGGAATATGTATAATCGCCGGAAGTGTATTCAGCAGCAAGTGAAACGAATGGAACTGCGGTAAAACAACTACAGCTTAATGCCGCTGCAAGAATAACCGACAACAGTTTCTTTTTCTTCATTTTATTCTCCTTTTACAAAAATAAGAACTATAATGGATCTATAGCCACGTTCCTGAGTCTATACCCCTTCACAACATCAGCGTCCATACCAGCCTACTCCTTCGTCTTTCCAGCCATTAGAGATTAAATTATTTTTTTCAGAGGTGTCTGTCGTATAATGATGGGCTCCTGCTCCTGTTGCATTGGGGTTATATAATCTTAGCAATGCTGTTCCACTTTCTGAAGAATACCAACCTATTCCCTCATCTTTCCATCCTAATGAGGCAAGCATATTCTTTTCAGCCCAATTGGTTGTGTAATGATGATCTCCTGCGTTTGGATTATACAATCTATAGACGGGTGAACCTGTTTCAGGTGCATACCATGCTACACCCTCATAGTTCCATCCTGCTGCTGAAAGACCGTTTGCCTCGCTTAGATCGGCTGTATAGAAATGCTCACCGCTATTGGGATTGTACATCCTATACATGGCGTTGAATCCTTCAATTTTTTCTGCTTCATTAATAACGTCATAAGCGATTATATCGACAATAGTAAAATCCTTATAAGGATATGAATGCCACTCTCCTAGTGAATAGAACTGTGTATCCAGAACTGCATAATATCTTCCAACAGGAATACCAGTGGTATCCCACGACACGCGCTGAGTATATCGACCGTTCAATGACCAAATAGATCCATTTGCACTTGCAATTATTTGTCCATCTTTAGATCCCTCATGTATTTCCATGGTATATTTTTCATCGTTATAATCCATTTTTCCACTAAAAGAGAAAACAACTTTATTCCCTGACTTTATATACTGTATGCCTGAATCAAAACCAAAAGGTGCTGCTTTGGAAACTAAACTTAAATTAAAAAAAGCAGCTGCGAATATTAATAAAAAAGCAATGGCCATAAAAGCGAATTTCAGTTTTCTTCTTTGTTTTATCATTTTTAATTCTCCTCCTTTTTTTCGGTCTCTTTTCTGATTTCTTCTTCAGAGTAACCACGATCGTGCAATTCCTGCGATGCAAGATTACTTGGATCACCTGCTTCTACGATATTAAATAATTCTCGATCTGTAAGTAGTTTAATGTCTTCTTCATCCATAAAAGTCTCGGTCCTTTCTAATAACGGTAAAGTAGCAATGTTTCCTTATATGCCTGTCTCACTTTTACAACATTTTAATCGTGGGCTTTTCTGAAGTCAAGATATTTGTCTCACTTTTACAACCACTATCGGGCGGGTTATAGCTTACGATTCTGTGCAAAAATCGAGACAAGGAGGAGACCATATGCCGAAACCTCGTTCAGACACCGGAAACAAGAATCTGATAAGTGAAAATCTGATAAGATTGCGTAAGGAACGCAAGGTTTCGCAAAGAGACCTGGCGAAGCTTATGCAGCTGGCAGGTTGTGATATGGACAGAAATGTGATCACTCGGATCGAGACTCAGAAACGCTATGTGACCGATATTGAGATAAAGAAGCTGTGCCAGGTGTTGGACACAACCTTTGATGAGCTGACCAGAGAAATAGATATGGAATAGTCAAATAAAAAAGGACACCCGGCTGGATGTCCTTTTCATTTAAGCTTTCTAACAAAATCTTCCAATGAGTGGAACATATCGATTACCCTTGCGACTGGTTTTTCTCCATTTTCTATCTCGTACAGTAGAAAGTAATCGTGCTTATCGAATAAAATTTTCTTAAGACCTCTCTTTACCAACTCCGGTTCATCCGGCTCTCTGATCGATCCTGCAAGATTACGTAGTTTTTTCAAGGTGCGTTTATAGTCTTCCCGTACCGCATCATAAGCTTGTCTGCTACGCTTAATGAACAGAAGATATGACAAGTACTCCCTCAGCTTTTCCTCTGCTTCCGGAACGACTTCTACTTTGTATGTTTTCATAAAGCAGTGGCGGCCTTCCTGTTATGCATATGCTCTACGGCGTTCATGGCCTCATATCCCGCCTCAAGTTCTGCTGAGATTTCTTCTAGGGATTCAAATGCATCTCTTGCCTGTCCGTTTCGGGCTTGCTCCAATCCTCGATCCACGGATTCAAAGAATTCCTCCTTACTTTTTGGAGAAAACAAATCGTTCATAATTTCACCCCCTTTCGCATCTTAATAGTAGCATAGAACCTGATTGCTAACAAGATTGATGTCTTGACAGAAATAATCATTACAAATTGATTTTATCCTAACAGCCGTGAAATCCGCATCAATCAAGTGCTGTTACCCCCTCGCTGATCATACTCTTAATGTAGGTGGCATTTTTCTCTTTGCGAGCCATCTTTGATAGTTCCGGAAAATCTTCTTTGTTATCGGAGTAAGCCAATATCTCATAGTATCCCGGTTTCGGCATACTTCCAACCGAAGCTCGACCTACTATTAATATATCCATTGTTAGCATAGTACAATACGCACGTGTTTTGAACTTGGAATAAAATGGACCCCTGACCCCGTCCCCGGGGTCTAGGCACAGGGTGCAGTATCTGTCACTGCCTAAAGCTTCCAACAACATGTTTGACACCATTATGAACATGGTCGCCGCCGCTAATAAAAGAGTGTTTTTGTTCAGGTATTCATGCATTATGTCTGCGATTTCATTATCTGTGTCTACAGAATCAGAAACGGCTAAAACGATCCCTTCCGTACTGCTAAAGTCATCAATTCTGACCAAGTAACTGCACAAAGGATAAAGGTTAGACAGCTTTTTTAAATCAACCTGTTTATTGTCTTTGATTATCCTGACCATAGTCTCGTTTGTCCTTTCTTTAATTTTCCAAGTCAAAAGAAGAGCTCTTATAAAGGCTTTTCTTTAATCCTTTTTGGTAGCGATATTATAGCATAAATTCGGTGACCATCCCATTTCTTCAATGTTCAAACGCGGATCTCCTTTTGCATCTATATCTTGGTTTTTCATCTCAATCTTTTCACGTGAAACATTTTCGCCATATTTTCGTCAACGACATCATGTACACAACCTTTTGAAAAAAATAAAAAAACAATCCCAAATCTTGTATCGCACTCAAAAATGTTTCACGTGAAACACGCAAAGAGTACCCACAACATATAGGTGAGCGGTCAAAAATACATTGCGAAAACTCAAAAACAATAGAACATGAAAAACTCTTGTGCTATAATGCGAAACTGACGCGAAAAAAGAAGACAGAACAAAAGGAGACGATAAAAACATGGCAGAGATAATAGCTATCGCAAATCAGAAGGGTGGGGTCGGAAAGACCACGACCGCCATCAATCTTTCAGCCTGCATGGCAAGCAAGGGAAAGAAGGTCCTGGTGATCGATGTTGATCCGCAGGGGAATACTACAAGCGGCTTCGGACTCAACAAGAACGAACTCGAGCATAGCGTTTATGAACTGATGCTGGGCGAGGATTCCGCGAAGCAGTGCATTACACAAATTAAGGACATCGAAAACCTGAAGCTCATTCCGGCGAATGTAGATCTGGCGGGAGCGGAGATAGACCTTGTCGACGAGACGAACAAGAATTTCATTCTGAGAGATGCCGTCGATTATATCAAGGACGACTTTGATTATATCATTATCGATTGCCCGCCCTCGCTCTCAATGCTCACAATAAACGCCCTGACCACAGCGGACTCGGTGCTGATCCCGATCCAGTGCGAGTATTATGCTCTGGAGGGAATCGCGCAGCTCGAGAACACGATCAACCTGATACATGACAGATTGAACAACAGGCTTCACATCAAGGGTGTCGTCTTCACCATGTACGACGGGAGGACTAATCTTTCAAATGATGTGGTGGATACCGTGAAGCAGAATCTGAAGGCGAAGGTGTATGAAACGATAATCCCGAGAAATGTAAGACTGGCGGAGGCTCCTTCCCACGGGCTTCCCATTAATCTTTATGATCCAAAGAGCGCGGGTGCCGAAAACTATATGAAGCTGGCGGATGAGGTTCTGGAGGATAAATAATGGAAAAAACGAAAAGGCATGGTCTCGGAAGAGGGCTTGACGCTCTGATACCGGATACCAAGACGGAGTCGGCTGAGGTCGCGCTTCCCGAAGAGATCAAAAACAGCGTGATGGAGCTTGACATAGCAAAGGTTGAGCCCGACCGTAATCAGCCGAGGAAGACCTTTGACGAGGATGAGCTTGAAGAACTGGCTGATTCCATAAAAGAAAAGGGAATACTGATCCCTCTTCTTGTCAGACCGCAGGAGGATTATTATCAGATAATCGCAGGCGAGCGCCGTTGGCGCGCGGCAAGAAAGGCCGGGCTGAAAAAGGTTCCTGTTATCATAAGGGATGACATGACAGACCAGGAGGTCGTTGAGGTTCAGCTCATCGAAAACATTCAGAGGGCTGACCTTAATGCGATAGATGAGGCTCTTGCATATAAGCGTCTGATCGAAGAATTCGGTATGACGCAGGATCAGGTTGCCGACCGTGTTTCAAAGAGCAGGACTACGATCACGAATTCGCTTCGTCTTTTGAAGCTTGACCCGAGAGTTCAGAAGATGCTCATCGAGGACATAATCTCATCCGGGCACGCCAGAACCCTTATCCCGATAGAGGATCCCGAGAAGCAGTATGAGTATGCGCAGAAGGCATTGGATGAAAAGTGGTCGGTGCGCGATGCGGAGAAGGAAGTGAAAAAACTTCTTTCAAACAGCCCTTTAAAGAAGGGAAAGACGAAGCTTTCCGACTCACTCTCCGCAGTATATGCGGATGTGGAAAACGACCTGAAGAACCGCCTCGGAACAAAGGTCTCGATCATGCCGAAGGATGAAAAGAGCGGTAAGGTGGAGATCGAATATTATTCTAAGGACGAATTGAACGATCTCATTGGAAAGCTGCAGTCACTTAGCTGAAAGGAAAAATAATGATAGAAGAATATCTTGGATTTGAATCGGATTATATAATAATAGGTCTTGCCGCGGTCGCTGTATTTCTTCTCCTTTGGGCGATCCTCAATACGGTAAGGATAGGAAAGCTCAACAAAAGGCTTGCGGCATTTATGAAGGGCAAGTCGGCCGAGTCTCTTGAAAACACATTGATAAAAAGGCTCGAAGAGGTGGATGAACTCACAGACAGGAACGCCTCAAACGAGAGAAATATCGAAGCCATCCAGAAGCATCTGAAAAAGTGCCAGAGCAAAACAGCACTGGTGAAGTACAATGCGCTTGAGCAGCTTGGCGGAAATCTGAGCTTTGCGCTTTGCATATTGGATGATCTTAATAATGGTTATATCATCAATGTGGTTCATTCGCGCGAGGGCTGCTACACCTACTCGAAGGAAGTGATCGACGGAAATTCCGTGATCGGACTTGCGGAGGAAGAGGAAGAGGCACTTGCGAAGGCCATGGGCATAGAGTTGAAAAAGCAGAGAACATCGGAGAATTGAACAGGTGCATAAGTATTTAAGATCGATAGGATTCAGGAATTACGGGAAGAGGGAATTTGACGAGTGGCTGTACGGAAAGGCCCTGGTCAACCCCGACAAAATGAGTGAGGCCCTCGATATGGAGGGTAATGAGATAATAGAACTCCGGAAGGAAGTCTCCGCAGGTATGGGCATATGCATGCGGGGCTTTCGCTCGCGTGACGGAAGGTTTGTGATGGATCATTATTTTCCATACCGCGAAGCGGTGAGGAAAGCTAATGCGCTTGAAACCAGCGTGATCCCGCAGACCGACAGGAACGGACTTTTCGGAATGAACGACGATACGAGGCTGGGGCTCGATCTCGTTTATTATGTTCAGGATATGATGAGGTTCCTGAAGTCCGACCAGAGCAGGAATTCAAAGGTTTTCTTCGGGGGGACCTCGCTTATGGGACTTTCCTCGGGAGGAAAGATAATAATGCCCGTCCAGAAGACTGCAGAGGCGATCGAAAGGACCGAAAAAGCAAAAGCCAAACGAAGCGAGCTTCTCCTTGCGGCGCGCGAAGGTGATGAGAGCGCTTACGAGGCTCTGTCGATTGATGAGATGGACACCTACAATGCGCTTGCGGGAAGGGTCGGACAGGAGGATGTCTATTCGATCATCGATACCTCGTTCATGCCGAGCGGCGTCGAGATGGACAAGTACATGATCATTGCTGAGATCACCGGGATCCACAGATTTCTGAACAAGACCTCGTCACAGACGGTTTATGTATTTTCGCTGAAGAGCAACCAGATGGAGTTTGACCTGACGATAAACGAAGCGGACCTTCTCGGCGTTCCGGAGGTAGGGCGAAGGTTCAAGGGAGATATGTGGCTGCAGGGGAAGGTGAACGCATAAGATCTGCCTGCAGTCTTCCTATAGCATATCCGGACATGAGCTGTCCCGGCGGTATCGACAATCTGCCTCTCAATTCATTTGATGAGCAATATCCATAAGCGTATCCGTCGTACATGAGCGTCTCCTTGTTCAGATCTTCCGGTCCCAATTTCTGTTTTTTTCCTCATCGGTAATGCTGCGGATCACTCTGCATGGATTTCCCACGGCAAGAGAGTTGGGCGGAATATCCCTGTTTACAATGCTTCCGGCCCCTATGACAGAACCTAAGCCGATAGTGATCCCCGGAAGTATGGAAACGTCTGATCCTATCCAGACATTATCTTCAATAGTTACAGTATAGGCGTATTCGAGATGTCTGTTTCTTCTCTCAATATCCAGAGGGTGGCCCGCGGAACTGATTGTGCAGTTGGGGCCGATCATCACATTATCTCCAAATATGACCTTGCCGCAGTCAATTATGGTCAGATTGAAATTGGAGAAAAAATTCTCGCCTATACTGATATTGAATCCGTAATCACAATGAAAGGGCGCCCTGATCTCGATATTGGAGCCGATCCTGCCCAAAAAACCTTGCAATAAACGATATTGCGCCTCGGTATCTGATGGCAGGATATTGTTGTATTCAAAACAGGTATCGAGAGCCTTCCTGCGAAGAGAGGAAAGCTCCGGGTCATCAGAGCTGTATAAGATCTGTGAGATCATCTTTTCCAATTCTGTCATGGCAGAGAATCCTTCTGACTATCGTTCTTCACTTTTTTCTATTTAACAATTATAATCGGGAGGTCGGGCATTAAGGCCGCATCATAAACTGCAAAAAAGCACGGAACCTTGCGAAAACAAGCTTTCGGCGGTTTCGTGCTTTTTTCGTGTTAAAACTTGAACGTTCCTGGCGCGATTCGAACGCGCGACCTTCCGCTTAGGAGGCGGACGCTCTATCCTGCTGAGCTACAGAAACGAGTCAAACTGACGAATAATTATTTTACATTTTTTGAATAGATAATTCAAGGACTTTTTGATGAGAATAAAAGTGGGAACGATAATCTATCTCGTGATAGCCGTACTGCTTTTGATATACGGCATCAGCATAATGGCCCTTCAGTCGGGATCAAAATTCTTCGTCTTGTGGTTTATAGTGGCGGGCATCTTCGCGCTGGCGGCTCTGGTCCACAACAGCGGCGTCTTTGGTGGATTTCACAGAGGGCTGAGGATCACCCTTTGGGTATTGATAGCTGCGGGGATAGTGTGGCTTCTGGTAACGCAGCTCCTTGTTGTCTCGACCTTTTTTGCAAAACCTCCGAAAGGCCTTGATTATATTCTGGTACTAGGTTCGCAGGTGACGGAGTCCGGACCTGCTCCGATCACAAAACTGAGATTGGACAGCGCTTATGATTATCTTTTGGAAAACGAAGATACAAGGGTCATCGTTTCGGGCGGGATGGCCGGGAGCGAGAGCAGAAGCGAAGGCGCTGTCATGAAGGAGTACCTTGTGGGGCGAGGGATAGCGGCGGAGCGGATCCTGACAGAAGAGGAGTCAAAAAATACGACCGAGAATATCAGGCTTTCGAGCCATTATTTTGACAAGGAAAATGATTCGGTCGGCATAGTCACGAACAATTTCCACCTGTTCCGTGCACAGGCCATCGCGAAAAAGCAGGGATTAAAGAATGTTTCGGGCATCGCCGCTCCCTGCCCGCCGTATTATCTTCCAAACAATATGTTCCGGGAAAGCTTTGGCATCACAAAGGATTTTCTTTTCGGAAATCTGTGACAGAAGCATATCTGTAATGTTATAATCGACGATATATGTCATAATGGTTTTTGGAGATAATAAATGTTTACTGACAACCTGCCTGTACCGGTGCTTGTTCTGCTGATAATAGCCTCCGGCGCGCTGATAGTTTTTCTTTATTTTGGCTGCAAAAAGCTTATGAGAACTGAAAATACGGCGCTTCGGCTTCTCGCGACAATAGGCGGGGCGGGGGCAGTCACGACTATAGCTTTCTTTGCGCTTTATCTCGTACTTACTATCATGGCAAGGTATTCACACTAGTGTTTTTGGGAGGAAAACGTTCCGATGGAAGAAGAAAAGAATAAGAAAACAGCTCCGGATACATCCCGTGACAACATAGCGATCGCGTGTACTCTGGTGCTGGCGGTGCTTTTTACGGTCGGAATCGTTTATCAGATAATGATGAACCCCCATGATGTGATCCCGATAATCGCTCTTCTCGGAGCGCTTGTTGTGGATATATTCATATTCATCGCGGCACTTACGAGGAAGACGAGCGAGAAGGCTATCCGTGACAAGGAACGTTACGAGGATCTTTATAATGCCCAGAAGGCTTCATATCTCGTGCTTCGGAAGAATTTTGACGAGCTTACGACGAAGCTTAACGAAATGGGCGATTCGGGCACCATTCCTTCCGATGAGATAATCAAAGCCCAGAAGGCCCTTGCCAAGGTTACGATAATGAGGAGCAAGGAGAACGCCGACGCCATATTAAACTCGAATGACGAGATGATAAAGGCGTTCAACAGCATCCAGGGAATGGTCGACAGCGGAAATGACGAGCTGTTCAGTAAGCAAAAGGCAGTAATGGACGGGATCTCGCGTGAGATCGCCGCGCAGAACAAGGAAATTGAAAGAAAGATAGAGCAGGTCTCGGAGGATGTGCGGACGCTCAAATCCAGCATTACTGCGCTCGAGACTGCTCAAAGGCAGGCTATTCCGTCACAGCCTGTTATGATGGCGTTCCAGGCTATGCCCCAGGGTATGGGGATGATGCCGACAGGAAATGTGCCTATGCAGCAGGCTATGCCGGCGCAGGATATGAGCGCTTATGCATCTCCTGCTCCTGATATGAATGTGCCGACGGGATTGCAGCAGGCAGCGGCGGCTCATAATGAGCCGGAGATGCCGGCTGAGGCAGAGGCGGTTCCTGAAGTTGAGCCGGAGATGTCGCTCGAACCAGAGCTTTCGCTTGAACCGGAGGCGATTCCGGAGCCTGAGCTTTCGCTTGAGCCTGAACCGATTCCGGAACTCGAACCGGAGATGCCGATAGAGCCTGAGCTTTCGGTTGAAGCAGAACCCGAGCTTTCGCTTGAGCCGGAACCGATTCCTGAACCGGTTCTCGAGCCGGAGCCGATTCCTGAACCTGAGCTGGTTCCTGAGCCGGAACCGATCCCTGAACCAGAACCTGTTTCTGCACCGGAGCCCGCGCCCATCGACCTTTCATCAAGCGGTGTGGATCTTTCCGGAGATCCCAACAAGGCGCTTTCGCCGGATGAGATCGCAAAGCTCTTTGCGTCAGCTTCAGGGCCCGCACCGGAACCTGCTCCCGAGCCGGAACCTGCACTTGCACCTGCACCGGAGCCCGCGCCCATCGACCTTTCATCAAGCGGTGTGGATCTTTCCGGAGATCCCAACAAGGCGCTTTCGCCGGATGAGATAGCGAAGCTGTTTGCGAGTGCGTCAGGGCCGGCGCCTGAACCTGCTCCAGCACCGGAGCCTGCGCCGATAGATCTTTCATCAAGCGGAGTGGATCTTTCGGGCGATCCGAACAAGGCACTTTCGCCGGATGAGATCGCAAAGCTCTTTGCGTCAGCTTCAGGGCCCGCACCGGAACCCGCTCCCGAGCCTGAACCTGCACCTGCACCCGCACCGGAGCCTGCGCCGATCGACCTTTCATCAAGCGGTGTGGATCTTTCCGGAGATCCCAACAAAGCGCTTTCGCCGGATGAGATCGCGAAGCTGTTCGCTGCAGTGCAGTAAAATGGCGGGTATGATGCTCGCCTGACTTAGGATCTGTAGCGAATTTATCGTTGTTATTGAAGGAGACAGAGAACCGCCCCTTTCCCCTACGGAGTATGTATGGCTGAATTAACAGAAGTTGAAAAATCATATCTTTCAGACTTACTGAAAAACAAGTTTGAATTTTACAGCTACGGTCATGCAATTAATATTTTGCATGAATCATTTCCGGAAGAATGGGAAGAAATTATTGAATGTTTGGAAAAGCTTAATCTGTCTCTTGCTGATGTAAAAAAAGCCGGCGGAAATGAGTCTCCGATTCCCAAGAAGTTTGATGATGTTCTATATCCTTATGGATGGCGTGAAATACGGATAAGTGGCGATCTTATCATAAAGAAGTATCCTCGTCAGGTGGCCCAGAGACGTGGCCGGTTTTCAGATGAACCTTTTGAGAAAGAAACAATAGAAGGATATATCGACGGGCATAATATTGATTTTTTGAAGAATAAGATTGCGTTCGACCTTGAATGGAATTCTAAAGATCAAACGTTTGACCGCGATCTGCTGGCAATGAGGACATTTTTTGATTGTGGTTTGATTGATGTTGGGGTTATAGTGACTCGTTCCGAGGAATTAAATGAAGTATTCAAAGCTGAGCGTGATGATAGCGGCGATATTCTTATGAGAAAATACGGTGCTTCGACAACATGGATGGGAAAACTCCTTTATAGGCTTGACAGCAGGAGGAATGGAGGATGTCCAATCCTTGCAATAGGAATCAAGAAAGAATGTGTGGAGGGTTATGGAAGATTTAGCGCATACAATACAGGACTTGCAGAATTTCACAGAAGGAAAGAAGTTTAATACTATCTATGCCGACCCGCCTTGGCGGTTTCAAAACAAGACAGGTAAGGTTGCGCCTGAGCACAAGAGACTCAGAAGGTATGAAACTATGACTCTGGAGGATATAATGGCTCTTCCAGTTCAAGATATGGCAGGCGAGAAAGCGCAACTATATCTATGGGTACCCAATGCTCTGCTTCCTGACGGTCTCGCCGTCATGGATGCATGGGGATTTGAATACAAGACGAATATTGTATGGGAAAAAGTGAGACATGATGGAATGCCCGATGGCAGAGGCGTAGGTTTTTATTTTCGTAATGTTACGGAGTTGCTGCTGTTCGGTATAAAGAAAAAATCAGCACCAAATCGAACGCTGTCACCTGCCCGTTCACAAGTCAATCTGATTCGTACCATAAAGAGAGAGCATAGTAGGAAGCCTGATGAAATAATACCTATTATTGAAGCTTGTAGTGAAGGACCGAGAATAGAGTTGTTTGCAAGAGGTGATCGTGAAGGATGGACTATGTGGGGAAATCAGGCGGATTCCTCATATGAACCGGATTGGAATACATATGCAAATCATACTGTAGCTACCTTATGATCTCCAATCAAAATAAGGCAAATTCGCCATACAGACGGAACGGCTTAACCCCCTGATATATTGGGTTAAGCGGTTTTTGCTTCTGAACTTTAGATTGTTATACATAATCAAAGCTCAAGGTACATCGTAGTCTTCAGCGGCTTCATTGAAAGTGACTCGTAGAAGGCTTTCGCGACCGTGTTTTTCTCCCAAACATTCAGTTCTATCCGGTCAAAGCCTTCTTCTTTCGCGTATTTACGCACCTCTTCAAATAGCGTTTTCGCAACATGCCGTCCCCTCGCGGCTTCATCCACACAGATGTCGTCGATATAGAGGACCTTCGAGGGATAGGTGTTTCGCGTGGCGGGATTGTCTATGAGCTTTAGAAAGGCGTGGCCCATCACTTTCCCATCTTCTTCCGCAACGAAGATCAGGGTTTTTTCATCTTCCTCTATAAGCTGCCGAAGCTCCTCCCTTGAATATTTTGTGGTGCCTGAGATGAAGATATTCGGATATTCCTTTGCGTGCAGTTCCAGTACTTCATGGAGCAGTGCCAGTAGTCCGTCGATATCAGCTTTTCCAGCCTGTCTGATGATCATCTGTTTTCTCCTTAAAAAGACTTCTTACAACAATTTATGGAATTATAACTTTTATAAAAAATACGTACAAGAAAAAATCCCGGGGAAGGATCCCGGGATTTTATCACATTGATAATGCAAAACAACAAACTTCTTTATCGTTTTGCCACAAAGTTCTTCGCCAAAATACCACAAATCTCTTCGCCGGATAACCGGTTCAGGCTCTCATAAGCTCCATGATATGATCCTTTTTATGCCATTTGTAGGTCGAGGGATCGCGGGTTTCCTTCTGGACCTCAATTGTCCAGCCGTAGAAGGCTTTCCGTTTGGATATCCAACCGGATTCTCCGTCCTTTAATATTATTTTTCCGAAAGGCTTTTCTGCCGGGATGTTTGAGTCATATCGCAAAACCGTTCCAAGCCTCTGGATGAGAAAGAGGAGCATCCCTATTGATTCGCCGTTGTATTTGTAGGTCGGGCAGTTGGTCTTGAACCTTGAAATATTAGCGGTCATCATGGCTTATTCCTTTCTAAAATTATTTTTCCTTTCACTGATAATATCGGAAGTTTTTGAGAAAATCTTGAATGCCTCCTCAAGCAAGCCCGTATGCATTTGACGGCTTATCACCAAAAAAGCCCCCGCTTTTCGCGGAGGCTTTAAAGTCAGTAAGTTTTGAAAGGAAAGCATCAGTTCTTCTTTGCTGCTTCTTCCTTTTCCTTTGCTTCCATAATTGTCTTGCTGTCCTCTTTGATCTTTTCGATGGACTTGTCAAGCTCACCGAGCTGCTTCTTTGCGAAGTCTCTGCCGCCGATACCGAAGGAGATCGCGAAGGCAACAGCGATCGCGCCAAGAGCGAGGATGAATGCTGTGTTGACAAGTACAGGAGCGATGCCAAGCTGGTTCAGGATCATGAAGACTGCTACGATCATGATAGCGATCTGAGCGATCTTTCCATAGGTCTTGAAACCATGCTTTGTAAGGGCCTTCTCCACACCGTTCGCAACAAGGAAAGCGATGCCGAAGATGAGGGCTGCCGCGATAACATTGGGCATGTAATTGATGATAGCCATTCCGATCTTGTCGAATACTTCAAGATTCAGTACGCTGAGACCCTGAACGATGAAGAAGATATCAACGATAACGGTAATGATAAGACCAATAGCTGCGGAAAGTACAAACTTCGGGAATTTCTCCTCGCCGATCATGTCGCGGACCTTCTTGTCAATGCCGCTGCTTGCGACAAGCCTCTTAACAAGGCCGCCTGCGAATTTTCCGATCAGAGTTCCGATCCAGATAAGTACAAGCGCTGCGACAATGTTCGGGATGAAGCCGATAACGGTTGTGAGCATTGCCTGAGCAGGAACAGAGATCACGCTGATGTTCAATACATCAAGCGCCATGATAATGACGGGGATGAGGATAAGTACGTAAACTATGAAAGCGAGAGTCTGGGAAAGCTTGCCCTCGTCAGTCACTTCCATACCGGCCTTTTCCTGAAGCTTGTTGATCTTGATCTTCTCAAATACGGGAACGAGAAGCATACGTACAAGGCTTGCGATGAGGATACCTACAGCAAGTACGATGGCTGCTCCGATCACGTTCGGAAGATAATTGAGGATCGTTGCAAGGAAGCCGGTGATTGGAGCTGATACGCTGTCAATACCGAGTGCTGAGAAGATCCCGGGTACAAAGAGCATGAATACGATGAAGTAAACAAGATTAGCAATGAAACTGCCCAGCGACATCTTCTTCTTTACGTTGGTGTTCGGGGTACCAAGTGACCCTGTATCTGCCTTCTCTTCAACTTCCTTGAGCTTTGTCTTGTTGAGAAGCTTCTTTACAAGCCAGCGGGCAATTGCAGCGACGATAAATGCGATCACAAGCAGAATGAGCGCTTGCAGAACATGCAGTACCGCCTCAGGCAGATTAAAGAAATTATTAAGCCATTCTAACATTTCTTCCTCCTGTAAAAATGAACTATAAGTGACTGCTGAATAATCTTCAACAAATGTGCATTATAGCAAATATCTACAAGAGTAACAATGTAGTTTTGTCACGACAAAAAGCGCCTTATGTCGCTTATTTTATAAGTTTTTTCAACTTTTGAAAATAATGCTTGAAATTTGAATTGCTTTAATATATACTATGCAAGTCGCTTTGAGAGGGGCGTATGCGCGACTAGCTCAGCTGGTAGAGCACCTGACTCTTAATCAGGGTGTCCAGGGTTCGAACCCCTGGTCGCGCATTGAAGTCTTGGGTTTGCGGAAGGCCGCGGATTCAGGGCTTTATTTTTTTACCTGAAGGGCTTTATTCCTGCGTTTCGGGAGCAGTTCCTTCGGGATCCGTTTCCTGTAATAAAGGAGCAGCTTCTTCGCTTTCCTCCTCTTCTTCCGGCTCCAGCTTTTTGAAGACGCTGTTGTAAAGCCAGCTCTTGAGCCAGACCGGAAGGGAAAGCCCGATGGCAAGAAGCCAGATCGCGGAGCGGAAGGGCTCGACGTATGCGAAGAATAACGGCGCCACGGTGATCGCCGCCATGAGAAGAGTCCGCGGAAGATGTGAAAGCGAGAGCAGAAAGCCGTTTCTGATATAGTCTGTGGTCCTGGGATAAGCAAAATGCATGAGCAGAGGGAAGACCCAGACCGCAACGAGCAGGATCACGAAAAGTCCCGCGAAGAATACGAATTGGAAGACCTTCGGAACCGTGTCCGGAGCGTATCGAAGCAGCCAGGCGTCGAAGACGAGTGCCATAAGCAGCAAAAGCAGGGGTATCCAGAGAAGGATCCCCTGTTTTATATTGTCCTTGAAGGCCTTGAAAAACTGGCGGACTATATGATCATCCTCGTTCCTCACCATTTTGAACGTCACATAGTGGAGCGCGGTAAGTGAGGCTCCGGCCGTGATCAGCGGGAGACAGCAGAGGATCGCTATGAGATTGAGTATTACGAGGTTTGCAAAGGTTCCGAAAAATTTGTAAAGAGGTCCGTCAATCGAGAATATTGATCTCATAATTTTTTTCCTTAAGGTCGGCTTTTAATGATATAGACTTTCCGTCCTTTTCCCAACTCATTGAAAGGTGCGCGCCGTCCGACTCTGCCTTGAATGCACCGCCTTCGAAGGCGGGATGGGTATTCCTGAGTTTAAGAAGCCGTAGTTGTTCTTTTACAACGGGCTTTTCAAGCGCTTTTTCAACGTCGACCAGAGAAAGATTTGTCCTGTTGATCTCCTTGTGGCCGCCGGGACCGGCTTTTTCAACTGCGGCAAGGTCGTTTTCCCCTGCAAAGAGATCGAGGTACCATACCTGCGGCTTTCCGGGCATGAAGAGCTGTATCGCCCTTGCAAGAGTCATCTTATCATCATCCGTTCCCAGAGCGGAATAATAAGTGGAATTCACCTGATAGTACATATTCTTCTGACCGTGGAGGTTCTTGATGAGACCGCCGCGGCTGACTATCCTGTCGATGAGCGCCTGTATCTCATTATCATCGAGAAGACCCTTGAGGTCAAGTACCGGGATGCCATCATGGCAGCCGAGCATATTTACGGTCTTGATGCCGCTTTCATATATCTCGTTTGCCCAGGAGACAAGGGTGTCGGGCTTTGCGCGGTCGATGGCGTCGATGAGGAGGCCTGGAAGGAAGAAGTCGTAGGTCATGAAGCCTTTGTCCGCAACCTTTTTGTAGATCTTCGCACTATACGCATCGTGTATCTCGGGTAATAATGTAAGTCCGAGCGGTTCCGCGATATCGCGGATGCTTGAGAGGAGATCCCAGGTTTCGGGCTCGTTTAAGAAATTCCGCCTTCCGGGAGCCTTGGGTGCGTAGGCAAAGGCATCGAGCCGCACTATAGAAGCGCCGTATGAGGCAAGCTTTTTCAGAGTCTCCCTGTAAAAATCAAAGACCTTCGGGGACTCGATATTGAGGTCCATCTGACCGAGATATTTCTTGCTGCCGTCGGGATTTTCTATAACTTCCTGATAGAAGGTATTCCAGTAGGGCTTTTTCGTCCCGTCCTTCATCTCCACCATGAGAAGCGGGAGCCCGGGCTTTCTGAAGAACATATCCTTGATGAGCTCGGGGTCAGGCTGGATATAGCCTTCCTCGGTCATCGTCCCTTTTCCCTCCCAGAACCTGTTCCAGTCGATGAAGAAATCAGCGTATTCAGAATTTTCGCCCTTTTCAAGAAGGTCGAGAAACTGCGGGGACTGGGTGGAAGCATGATTTAAGATAATATCAAGCTTAAGATCGATCCCGAGATCTTTCAGCCCTTCGAGATCCTCAGGCTTTGCGAGGGTTTTCTCAAGATCATAATCTATAACGGAAAAGCCCCGGTCAAGATCGCTGTGGTAGAGGCTCGGAAGAACATAAAAAGAAGAAAAGGCGCCCGAAAGCTCCTTTGAAAGAAGCTCCCTGATCTTTGAAAGGTTTCCTCCGACGCTGTCGGGATAGGCATTCAGCATAGGTCCGTTTTTCATTATCTTCCTCCTCGAGTTATTTAATAAAGTCATCCTTTGACAATTGCTCTCCGGCGCGGTTTATGATAAGGTCAGCGGTCGGAATGAGCTTAGTGAGCTGCGTTTGTTCGATCGCGATGACAGCCTGAATGAAGTCAGTCTTTGCATTTTCGTCCCTGGAACGACCGATACGCGATGCGTAGGTTTCTTCCGGCGTAGTCTGGATGAAGATCCTTTCGTCTATTCCGGACAGGTGCTTTGAAAGGCCGTGGGTCCACTCGAGGATGAGCACATGGGTATCCGTCATATCTGCTTTTTCATACCAGAGCGCAGTATTGTCACGCCCCATACGCCGGAGCCATAGCTCCTTTGCCCCGTCTTTGAAGGCGCTGATGATATCGTTCAGCATTTCAAAATTCTGCTCGTTTGAACTCCCGAGATGCTGATCCAGTGCAGCTTTCCCGCCCTCTATGTAGGTTTTGAACCAGGGCTCGTCGATGTCTTTGGCGTGCCCCGTTTCATTCTGCTCCTTCTGGTAGCTTTGCAGCCTTTCAAAGATAATATTGTCGAATTGCCCGCTCTCGACCATCGCCCTGATCCCGTTGTGGCGGAAGACCCGGAGGCGCTCGGCATCATTTTCCGCAGGGATCCTGTGGACATAGTTGTCACCGCTTATGATACGGGTGCCAACATTGCACTTGTTCAGATACCAGGCTGTAAGCGCAGAAAGACAGGTCTTTCCGGAGCCAGAGCCGCCGGAGACCGAGATTACGGCACGGCCATAGGGATTCGATCTCACCGTGGAAACAAGCTTTTCCCTGATCAGAGGGAAGAGCCGTTTCGCTGCCAGGATCGCCTGCTCATTGATATTGATGTGATCGCCGGGCATATCACCGCCCGGGATATTTTGATAAATACCGTTCTCTTTGGAAAGCTCTGCGGGCTCTGCCAAAGATATCAATTCACTGATCTTTGCCGGGATCTCGTCGTGTGCTTCCGGTCTTTCGTATTCTTTGTTCATTATTTTCCTTTCACAGCTTTCAATCTGTGGTTTCCCTTGAAATGAGCCTCGGCGGGATGACGGCGTGGACCGGATCCTTCTGTGAGAAGCGCCCGTATTCCTTTGATGTCCTGATCTCATCCAGCAGGATCGACATCGCAGTATCCACAAGGATCTCGACCTGCTGCCCTACGGTTGAAAGCGGGAGTACGGCCTCTTTTGATGCCGGCGTATTGTCAAATCCAATGATCCTGTAGTCTTCAGGCAGACACCCATATGTTCTGAAAAGATAATTAAGTACAACTATCGCCGAGGAATCCGAAAGGCAGAAGATGCCCTTTCGCTTGCCGGAAAAGCTGCTTATTATCTTATTCTTCATTATCTTTTCAATTGAATCGACCATGGTTTCGTATTCAGAATCCATCTCGTATTCAAGGAAGGTGTGGGGTTTTTTGAAGCCCTGGACCGTTTCAACAAAGCCCATGACACGTCCGAAAGCCGGAACATCAGTGGCTGTAGGCGAATTCAAAATGATGTATTCGTCGCAATCGTTTTCATATAAAAGCTTCGCGGCCTGTACTCCGCCCATGTGATTGTCGGTTGAGACCGAGGAGATATAACGATCCTCGCGCTCTATACCGACAACGGGGATCCCGAGACCGGCGAGCTCCGATGAAGGAATCGTATGGGAAAGGATAATGAGCCCCTCAATCCTGTAAGCCAGAAGTTCTCTGATATAGCGGCGCTCCCGGCTTTCGGAGTCGGAGCCCGAGAGGACGAGGAACTTGTAGCCGTACTTGTCGTAGGTTCCGATCAGGAGATCCTGAATGGTCTGATAGAAGCCGTTGTAGAGGTTCGGGATGATCAGGCCTATGATATCGGTCTTTCCCTTTGCGAGCATCTTGGCGACACGGTTTTCACTGTAATTGAGTGACGACAGGGCTTTTTCAATGGTCTTTCTGTTTTCCTCAGAGACGGTGCCGGGATGGTTGAAATAACGAGAGATAGTAGTTTTGGAAAAGCCTGTAAAATTCGCGATATCCTGAAAGGTGACTTCCCCTGTTCTTTCCCGAGCCATCGTATTTTCCTCCATAATGATGCCTAATATACTAATCAAAAATAAAACCGGTTACTTTGTTTTTCAAGTCATACAAAGTAACAAAAAAGTAACCGGTTATTTGGCGAAAAGTGCCGAAAAGCAAATAAGTGTTGACAGGTGAACGATACCGGTTATACAATGCGAGAGAAGTAACCGGTTACGCGGTTGCGGAAACGTTAAATCCATAAAGGAGGAATAATTGAGATGAGAGGAAAGAAATTTCTTACAGCAGCGCTCTGCGCAGCAATGGCAGTTTCACTTGTAGCCTGCGGCTCAAACGGCGGCGGCTCAAACGGTGGCGGCGGTTCTACAGGCGGAAGCGGAAAGGGTGATGGAGAGGTTACTCTTCTTAATGGAAAGCCTGAGATCGACACCCAGCTTCAGGCACTTGCAAAGAAGTACACTGATGAGACAAAGGTTAAGGTAAACATCCAGACAGTCGGCGGATCAAATCAGGCTACAGCATCAGACACTCTGAAGAAGGATTATCAGGCAGGAACGATGCCCGACATCTTCGTAGCAGAGACGAACCAGTTCGCAAACTGGGAAGGAATGCTCGCTGATCTCAAGGGTGAGAAGTGGACTTCAAATACTGATGTCGAGTATGTTGACGCAAGCGGAGCAACGATAGGTTATCCTTATCAGGTAGAGGCTCATGGCATGGCTTACAACGCTGATATCCTTGAGAAGTGCGGCGTTGATCCCACCAAGCTCACAAGCTACAGCGCTTATGAGGATGCTTTCAAGAAGATCGATGCGAAGAAGTCTGAGCTTGGACTTACAGCAGTAGTTGACTACGGAGCAAACAATACAAACCTCGGCTGGTCAACAGGTACTCACCTTTTCGGACATTATCTTGACGCAGGTCTTGCAATGACCGATACCAAGTACATTGACCTTCTGAACAACGGCGGACAGATCGACAAGGACAGAATGACAGCATTCGCAAAGTTTGTTGACCTTATCCAGAAGTATGCAGACAAGACTGTAGCAGTAAACGGTACTTATGATGATCAGACAGCTCTCTTCGCTAAGGGCAAGGCTGCATTCGTAACACAGGGTTCATGGTTTGGCGCAAACCTTACATCAAATGATGATTACAAGAAGAACTCATTCAAGGTAGGCATCGCTCCCGTAGCATTTTTAGACGGAATCGACACCATCCTCGGCGGACCTTCATCCTACTGGGCAGTTTACAAGGACGGCGATGTTGACCTCGCAAAAGCATTCCTTCAGTGGTGCTCAGAGGATACAGCACAGCAGATCCTTGTTGAAGAAGCTGGTCTCGTAAGCCCCTTCAAAGATTGCAAATATACAGCAAAGGATCCCTTCGCAGCAGCAGTTACAAAGTATATGAATGATGGCAAGTTCTCAGGCTGGCATACCTTCATCAAGAAGGATGGTCTTCAGAACAAGACAGGTCAGGTATTCCAGGATTTCGCGGATGGAAAGCTTGATGTTGACAAGTTTGTATCTACTATGGAATCAGTCTGCAAGTCTTACTACGCATCATGATCAAAGAAAAAGCCTGATGGTTTTCGTGGGGGAGATGATTCTCCCCCACAAGTTTTCAAAAAAGGATTATTTCTACAGAAAGGGGGGAGAAGGGATGAATGAGTTTTCAGCTGGCAGAAAGGCGGTATCGTTTTTGATCCTCCTTGCCGGCATAGCTCTTCTGGTCGGCGCACTGATCTGCGACGGCATCGCAAGCTCTGGAGGCTATGATTTCGGAGGGCGCGGAGCAATGCTCGTTTGCGGTATCCTTGTCACCATAGCCGGCATTTATCTGTTTCCTACGCTGAAGCACCACAGGGCGATCGTATACGGACTGTTCCTGTTTCCGCTTCTTTTCACATTCCTGCTCACGGTCATCATACCTATGTGCTTTGGTATCGCATATTCGTTCACTGACTGGAACGGGATCAGGCTGACAAAGGTAGTCGGCTTCAACAATTATATCGCGATGTTCAGAAGACCGGAATTCCTCTGGTCGATCATAGTCACCTTCCTCTTCGTGCTGCTGAACGTCATTCTCGTAAACGTGATCGGTTTCCTTCTGGCGCTCCTTTGCACGACAAAGATCAAGGCTCTCGGCTTTTTCAGGGCATCCTACTTTCTTCCCAACCTGATCGGCGGTATCGTCCTCGGTTATGTCTGGAAGTTCATTTTCAACAAAGTCCTCACACAGATCATGAATACCGAGACGTCGATGCTGACCTCGTCAGGAACGGCGCTGATCGCCATAGTCGTGGTGTATATCTGGCAGTACGGCGGTTATATCATGCTGATCTATATCACAGGACTTACCGGAGTGCCTGCCGATACTCTTGAGGCAGCTTCCATCGACGGAGCGAATGCATGGCAGACACTGACAAAGATCAAGATCCCTATGATAGCTCCCACCATCACGATCTGTACCTTCCTGACGCTTACCAGTGCCTTCAAGCAGTTCGATGTCAACCTTGCATTGACGAACGGCTCCGGCTCGGTCAATTTCTTCGGGAATTACATTACGAACGGAAGTGAGATGCTGGCGCTGAACATCTATCATACGGCCTTCACGGAGAACAATTATGCTCTGTCGCAGGCTGAGTCGGTACTCTTCTTCATTATCCTGGCGATCGTCTCGATCATTCAGGTCAGGACCTCGAACAAGAAGGAGGTGAGCCTGTAATGAACAGAAAACCGAAAACATCGGCGCTCGTAATACAGACGATAATCGCCATAGTTATAGCGATCTACGTGCTCTTCCCCTTCTATATGGTCGTCGTAAACTCGATGAAGTCGACCACGGGAATAGTAAATGACCCGCTGACTCCGGCAGGAGCGGATTTCAAGACCTTCATCGGAAACCTTTCGGGCGTTATAAACAATGATTATTTCCTGTTCTGGAAGGCCTTTGCCTGCTCGGTCGTCATCACAGTGGTTTCCGTGCTGCTCCTTAATCTCTTCGGAGCGATGGCAGGCTGGGTTATTTCAAGAAATCAGAAGAAGAAATGGGCGAGCGCGATCTACTTCACCTTCATAGCTTCGATGATAATCCCCTTCCAGGTGGTCATGCTTCCCCTCGTCGCGAACTTCAAGAAGATAGGCGATTTCATAGGGATAAAGATGAATTATTCCATTCCGGGAATTATCTTCGCCTATCTCGGATTCGGCGGGGCGATGACAGTGTTCATCCTGACGGGCTTCATAAAGGGTGTGCCTTATGACCTTGAGGAAAGCGCATCTATAGACGGATGCTCACCAGAGGGAACTTTCTTCAGAATAATATTCCCGCTCTTAAAGCCGGTCATCATGACTGTTACGATACTTAACGGCATGTGGATCTGGAATGACTTCCTTCTTCCTTCCATGATGCTTGGTCTTGACGGGGAGTTCAAAACGATACCGGTGGCTGTCCAATCCTTTGTGGGGAGCTATGTCACCGAGTGGAACATGATAATGGCGGCGGCACTGTTGGCTATGGTGCCGATGGTCATAGTATTCCTCTTCGCGCAGAAGCAGATCGTTCAGGGAATGATCGACGGCGCGGTAAAGGGATAAGTGCTCAATTACTTTTCCTCTTCTCCATTAGAAAGCGGGCGCAAAAGGCGCCCGCTTTCATTTTCTTACTGCTTTCAGCATACATATGGGGTGACCGGCAGAGGAGAAGCGCTCCTCGTATTCGGTCATTATATTTCCTTTTGAAAGAACAGGGTCGCTGTGAAGGTCGAAGGTCTTTTCGGTGAGCTCGAAATCGGGGTGGCTCATTATCTCTTCGAGTGAGAAATCAAAAAGGTCACGGTTGTCAGTCTTGAAGCAGAGGAGAGCGCCGGGCAACAGGAGTTTTCCATAGATATCGAGATGCTTTGAAGACGTGAGCCGGCGCTTTGCGTGACGTGCCTTTGGCCAGGGGTCTGAGAAATTGAGATAGACACGATCGATCTCACCCCGTTCAAACCAGTTTTCCATATTTTCGGCACTGCCGCAAATATAGGAAAGATTGGGAAGAGGGTCATTTTCAAGCCTCTTTACGCCCTTTATCAGTACGCTTTCGTAGCGGTCGCAGCCAAGGTAGTAGATTTCAGGGTTCTCTATTGCGTTTTCGTGGATGAAGCGGCCTTTTCCGCATCCGATCTCGATATAAAGCGGCTTTCCTTCAGTAACCATGTCTTTCCAGCGTCCAAGCTTTGCCTCGGGATCCGAGATAGTGAAGATCGAGCTCATTACAGCCTCTTCGGCACCTTTGACGTGTTTTAAGCGCATTATCTTTGTTCCTTTCTCGAAACATTTTGCCACTTGTTCAAAAATAAATTGCCAAAAAGTACGGCAACGGATATATTAAAAATATGAAAAAAATATCTTTTAAGAGAGTGATCGCCTTTGCTGCGGCTCTCGTAATATCTCTATTCCCATTAAAAAATGTTGAAGCGGCCGCATCTGACGGCTACTGGCCCTCCGGGATCAAGATCGCCGACTCTGAGGAGACTGCATTCGTCCTTGAGGAGGAGACCGGGACGGTGCTCTATGATTGCAGGGGCGATGAAAAGCATTATCCTGCTTCCATCACAAAGGTCCTGACTGCCCTGGTCGCTATCGAAAACGGCAATCTGAATGACATTGTGACCTATTCAAAGGATGCCATCTACAAGGTAGAGCTCGGAAGCTCCTCCATCGGCCGTGATGTCGGCGAGCAGATGACTCTTGAGCAGTGTCTTTATGCGCTGATGCTTGAATCCTGCAACAATACTGCCTATGCGATCGCCGAGCATATCGGAGGGACCTTTGACAACTTCATCAATATGATGAACGCGAAGGCGGCTTCACTTGGCTGCGTGAATTCCCATTTTGCGAATCCCCACGGGCTGCCGGATGAGAACCATTATACCACAGCCCACGACATGGCGCTGATCGCGAGGGAGGCTTTCAAGCATGAGGAGTTCCGCCGTTTCTGCGGTACCGGGAAATATACGATACCGCCGACAAACAAGCACGCGGATAATACTTATCTTCGGAATCATCACGGGATGCTCTATCCCTACAGGACGTCGGATTATCTTTATGAATACTGCAAGGGCGGAAAGACAGGCTACACGCAGCTTGCGAGGAATACGCTCGTGACCTTTGCCGAAAAGGACGGGCTTACGCTTGTCTGCGTGATAATGCATGCCGGTGCGTCGCAGCATTACAAGGATACGACCGCGCTCTTTAATTACTGCTTCGACAACTTTGTCGCGGCGCCTATTACAGATACAGAGGATGTCTTTGGAACCCAGGAGCTCTCTGCAAAGGGAGTCCTTGCTGCAGGCTCGCCGCCGCTTATGGTCGAGTCGGGCGGGATCTGCGTGCTTCCGAAGAATGTGAGCTTTTCGGAGACCGAAAGAAGCCTTGTGGTGACCCCGTCCGAGACGGATCCTGATCAGGCCGGGCTTTTGAAATATACCTATGGCGGGCGCGATGTGGGCTTTGCGACCGTGAAATACAGTGGAGAAGGCATTCTGAACCAGCAGGGTCTTCCGGGAGGCGAGATCGCGCAGACCGTCCTCGGGAGCGGTATGGAGGAAAAGCCGGATGAGGTCATCAAGATAGACCCCAAAACGATAGTCCTTATAGCTGTCGCGGCTGCCGCAGTAGTGGTGCTTATTACATTACTTGTAATAAGGGCAAAGAGTCCGGTTTCCCAGAGGAAAAGAAAGACTCATTACAGCGGAAAGCGCTCCTCTTCAGGCTATAGAGAGATCAAAAACCGTCTGGGAGGCCCGGCCGAGAGGGTCAAGGGCAGAAGAAAGAGTCACGATTTCACGAGCACGGACATTCATTCCGACAACTTTATAAAAAAGTGACAGTTCCTTTGCGTTCAAAGCAGGGCTGAAAGACGGGTTTTCAGGACAGCACTTTGCGTTGTGAAAAACAGGATCCCGTTTGTGCAGGGCAAAAGAGCTGTGTATTTTCCTGAAAGGGACTCGAGACGGGACAATCTTTCGGCAATATAGGGGATCTTGTACCTTTCGTCGACTTCGAGCTCTATGAATACGGTTTCGAGAGGTATATCGGGTCCGGTTTCCGGGATAAATGCGCCCGAGGCCTTCATCAGGGCAGAGATCTCGTTTTCGTCCCTCGCATCTCCCTTTGTCTTCCCGACAATATAGAAGCCCTCAGCGTCCTTTGCCATATCCATCTCGTGTATGGCACGCTGGATCTGCTTCCTAAGGCCCGGGCTTGCGGGATAGAGTGACTCAAAATATGACATAAAATCCGAGGAACTTTTGAAGTGGAGGTTTCTTCCGTTTTCAAGAGTCTCGGTCATCAGAATGCGGCGGATCGCCTTCTCACATTCAGTGCGGGAGGGGCCGCGCCTTTCTCTTTCTTCGAAGGAAGTCTCGCTTGAAAGGGAGGAGGTGTGTTCTGAATCCATATATTATACTCCTAAAAAAAGACATAGTTTTTTGTCCTTTCAGCAATATAATACAGAAATTATAAAAATTCAACTAGTGTGTCACTTTACAATTGCATATACTTTGTGCGTAGGCAGAATTACTTGATGCAAGACGTTTGAGGGAGGCGATGCGGTGGCATCGCTGACCGAAAACAACGCAGCAGCAAGTAATTCTGGCAAGCAGAAAGTGTATAGCTAATTGTAAAGTGCCACACTAGGAGCCGGCTACCGTTTTGAGTCGCGAAGCGGCGAGTTACGGTAGCGGCATCCGACCGGAACGAGTCAGAATTAAACTACCTTTGTCAGAGGAGAAGACACTTGATCCAGGAAACAGAAAAGATCCCGATGGACCGGGAGGAAAAGAAGACCTACGATTTTGAGAGAATAGAAGCTCTCATCGAAGAAGGCGGCGGACTCGTAAAGACCGGAGATATCCTTGCGCTGGGAATAGATTACAGGAGAATCCTCAAATTTACCGAGGAAGGGCTGCTTCATCGTGTGAAGAGTGGCTATTATTCTCTCGGCCGGGGGGGATATTCCGAGGTAGAAATGCTGAGCGCCATGTTTCCGGACGGGGTGTTGACTCTGGAGGCGGGGCTTTACGCGCAGGGTTATCTTTCCGTAAAGCCGTCACACTGGTGTATTGCGATAAGCAAAAACACATCAAAATCGAGGTTTGCGATAGATTATCCCGTGCTTGTCCCTTATTATTCTACAGACGAAGTTTTAAGTCTAGGTGTTGAGGAAAAGACATTCGACGGTGTCTCGATGAAGGTCTACACCATTGACCGCCTCATCTGCGATGTCCTGAAATATGAGGAAAGGATGGAGCACGAGGATTTCAGAAAGGCGGTCCTTGCCTACATAGCCGACCGGAAAAAGGATGTGGAGAAGTTGACGAGCTATGCCGAAAAGAGGAAGGTTTCAAGGAAGGTCAAGGACATGATAGGGGTGTGGCTCTGAATGCAGGACAATAATGATCTTGAAAAACTCCTTCAGGGGAGGGTGACTGAAAGCATGATACTCAGGGTCGGAAGGTCGAAATTCGGCAGAAATCTCTGGCTTTTGTCCTACCCCGGGAAGATCCAAAAGAGCCTTTCATATGTCTACCGGCCGGATGAAAAGATAATGGAACGCGACGGCTTTGTGCCCGGCCAGTCCTTTTCCGCGCCCGGCTTCGTGGAGGCCTTTCTTTCCTATGTCAAGCTGATCATGGCTCCGGATTTCATCCTTGATGAAAAGAAGGTGGAGGCGTCGAAAAAGCATATCCGGATCGAGGCAGAGGTGCTTGAGGACGGCGTCACCATGCCTTTGATATTGAATTATTCCGAGAATAATGAAGAGATCGCCCCGGAAAAGATAAGCTTTGAACCGAAAACGATTTCGGAACCTGCGGCGGATATTTTTATCTATCCTGCTGAAAGAAGAGCAGCCCGGATCATGGCGGGTGTGCTGAAGAGTCTTGAATATACGAACGATTTCGGTCAGTTTGCGGAGCTCTATGATATTGCCTCGAATGTTCCCTGTGACGGGACGCTGCTATTCGTCAGTATGGAAAAGGCGCTTAAGGAAAGAGAGGTAATTCTCACTCCGGGCCGGAGAGCATGTTTTGACACATTCTCTGCCGACAGGAAGATGAAAAAGCGCTGGGAGCAGTACAAAAAAAGAAATGAGCTTTCCATAGGATGGGAAGATCTTTTGAATGGACTCAAGGTTTTTTTTGATCCCATATTTGAGGTGATCTCTTCGGAGGAGGAAGGAAAGAGTTTCTTCGGAGACTGGATACCGGAGCTTGGGAGGTACCTTGATGCCTGAGGAGGGAAGGTGGCTTGACCTTGAGCTTGAGGCTTATTCAGACAAAAATATTTGTCCCATGCACATGCCGGGACACAAACGAAAGTCTCAGATCGAATTTCAAAGGACACCCTTTTTCTATGATATCACAGAGATCGAAGGCTTTGACAACCTCCATCGTCCCGTTGGTCTCATAAAGGAACTCGAGGAGAGGATCAAGGAGCTGTACAAAGTCAGGGCAGCAGTCCTGACAGTGGGAGGATCCACAGTCGGAGTCTTGTCGTCGATCTGCGCCATGGCAGGTCCGAATACGGGCGCAGTGATCGCAAGGAATTGTCACGCGTCGGTCTATCACGCACTGCTGCTTCATGGGATCAATGTAGAATATGTGATCCCAAAACCGGACGGGTCGATCAGTCCTGAATCGGTAAGGGCGGCACTTTATTCGCTTCTGAAAAAAAGACTCTCGCCTTCTCTCGTCGTCATCACAAGCCCAACCTATGAGGGAGTGATGAGCGATACTTCGGAAATTGCTGCAATAGCGCATTCTTTGGGAGCCAGGCTTTTCGTTGACAGCGCTCACGGGGCGCATTTACTTGGCTTTGAAAACGACTTTTTCCCTGAAAGCCCGGCAAAAGCAGGGGCAGATGCCGCTGTGGTCTCATTTCATAAGACCCTGCCCTCGCTTACGATGACATCGGCGATCCTTTTGAATGACGAAGGGCTTCTCCCGAAGATCAGAGATTTTTTGGATATATTCGAGACCAGCTCACCCTCTTATCTTCTGATGGCTTCCGTCTCAAAGATGACCAGGCTTCTTCTTTCGGAAGGGGAGGCTTTGATGAGGGCTTACAGGGAGAGGCTGGAGCAGTTTTATCAAATTGTCAGACAATTCAGTGATCCGGGGGTTATGTCGTTTGAAAGCCGTGACCCCGGAAAAATTGTGATTATCTCAGACAAAGACGTCGCAGACAGTCTCAGAGACCGATTCGGGATCGAACTTGAGATGACAGCGGAGGGTTATTCACTCGCCATGACCTCTCTCTGCGACAGCGATGAGGACTTAAACAGGCTGGCAGAGGCGCTTGAAGAGTTAAATAATGACAATGGATCACGAGGTGATTCGGCAAGTGTGACAAAAAATCCTGTCTTTTTCTCAAAAGCGACACTTCCGAAACAGGCTTGTGACATCCGCACCGCGTATTATTCTAAAAAAGAGGAGCTGTCTCTCAAGGAGGCGGAGGGCAGAGTGGCGTCCGACTTCGTATTTGATTTTCCACCCGGCATCCCCTTCCTTGTTCCGGGGGAGATCGTTGAGGGACCGTTCAAAGATCCGGGGCGGATGATAAAGGTGGTTAAGGACAAAACGACATGACTTGTATTTTTTGTGTTATAGGAAAAAGCTCTACAGGAAAGGATACGGTCTTTGACCTTCTTCTTTCGGACAAAACGCTTTCCCTTCAAAAGATAGTCACATATACCACCCGGCCGATAAGAGCCGGGGAGGAGAACGCTCGTGAATACTTCTTTGTTGACGAAGAGGAAGAAAAGCGTCTGTCGAAGGAAGGAAAGATAATAGAAAAGCGAAGCTACGACACGGTTTATGGAAAATGGGATTATTTTACGGTGGATGACGGGCAGATCGTACTTTCTGAAAGCGCAGGCAAAAGCTACATCGTGATCGCGACGCTTGAATCCTTCACAAAGCTCAAGGCTTTCTACAAAAATGCGCTCGTGGTGCCGATATATATCTATGTAGAGGATGGGATCAGGCTCCAAAGGGCTCTCGATCGCGAAAAAGCACAGAAGGTGCATAGATACGACGAGATGTGCAGGCGTTATCTCGGGGATATGAAGGACTTCTCCGACGAGAAGCTTGTGGAGTGCGGGATTGACCATTATTTTGAAAACGAGGATTCACAAAGGACTGCTGACGAGATAGCTTCATATATCAGGTCGGTCCAAAGGGGCGCTTGAATGGATAATAATATCAGAGTAAATAATGTAGAAAATGTGAATCAGCCTGCTGCCGCCGAAAAGACAAGGGCGAGCGGCGACGACTTCAAGTTCACCCTGCAGTCCCGGATTGAGGATGTGGAGCTGAAGGACCGTCTTTCCTCAATGATGGAATCCATCGAAAAGCAGGGCAAGAAGATCGCCGAGCACATGGACATCCGCGACCTGAAGCAGTACCGCGCCTCGGTAAAGGAGTTCATAAACGAGATCGTGAACCGCTCACACAAGTTCTCGAGGGAGAATTTCCTTGATCGGCGCGGGCGCCACAGGGTTTACGGGATGATAAGGCTCGTAGACAAGAATCTTGACGACCTTGCCACAGAGCTTGTAAAGGACGAAAAGGATCATATAGCCATACTCGGACATGTCGATGAGATCCGGGGGCTTTTGATAGACATTTCGACATGAGATTTTCCGGAATAATCGGGCAGGATGCCGTAAAAAACCACCTGATCAGCGCTGTGAGATCAGGAAAGATAAGGTCGGCTTATATCTTCGACGGTGAAGAGGGCTCCGGGAAGATGATGGTGGCAAAGGCCTTCGCCTCCTATATCCTTTGCGAAAACGGGCCTTATTCCGGTGCGCCCGGGAACGAAAACGTTTTCGATTCCTGCGGGGAATGTCCTTCATGCAAGAGGATAATGCATGACAATTCCCCGGATGTCATCTATGTGACCCATGAAAAGACCGTGGTTTCTGTCGATGACATCAGGGAGCAGCTTTCCGACACGATAAGCACACGCCCTTATATATCAAAGAAAAAGATATATATAGTAGATGACGCGGAAAAGATGAACAACCAGGCACAGAACGCACTTTTGAAGACGCTGGAGGAGCCGCCGGACTATGCCGTCATTATCCTCCTTTCAAAGAACGCCTGGTCCTTCCTTCCCACGGTGCTTTCGCGCTGCGTGAAGCTTTCGATGAAGCCCCTCCTTATGGAGGAGGTGCAGGCTTATCTCATGAAAAACAAGGCCCTCCCCGACTATATGGCAAGGCTGTTTGCGATGTTTTCCCAGGGCAATCTCGGAAAGGCGATTGCTGCGGCGTCCGATGAGGGCTTCATTGAAAGGAGAGGCACTGTTGTTGAGCTGATGCGCTCTATAAAGGGGAAGCCACTGTACGAGTACTCGAAAAAGGCGGCAGAGCTTTCCTCTGACAAGGAAGGCCTTCAGCAGTTTTTTGATCTCCTTTTGCTTTGGTACAGGGATGTGTTATTATATAAAAGCTGCCTCGACGAAAGCCGTCTCTGCTTTCGGGACGAGAGCTTTACGATAAGGCAGCAGGCGAAGGACCTGAGTTATCAGAAGATAAACGCTATCTTCGACGCGATAGACGAGGCAAGGATGAAGATCAATTTCAATGTCAGAGCGGACGTGACTCTGACTGAGTTGTTTTCAATCTGCAGTACATGACTTAAGGAAAGAAAAAGTGGACAAGATAAAAGATAATGGCCTTGGATCCGTAGAGGATCTGATGCGCCTCGACGGGGCGTATGAAGGCGAGGAATATATGAAAGAAGAGGACGAAGACGAATCTCTCACTTTAGAGGAACTTGATCGGCTCGACAGCGACACCCCGGTGAGCGAAGAAACTTCGGATGAAGAAAATGCGCCTTCCACACCGGAAAGCACTGAAACAGTCAGGGTCGTGAGCATCGCATTTCGAAATGAGGGGAAGCGGCTCATACTCTGTCCCGAGGGCATGAATCTTCGGACCGGTGACAATGTGATAGTTGAGACCGCGCGCGGTCTTTCACTTGGTTCAGTCGCCATGCCCCCTGTGGATTTCCCCTCTTCAAAGGTACAGTCAAGAGATGACACCATAATACGTGTCGCCTCGGACATCGACATGGACCAGGAGGCCGAAAACAGGATGAATGAGCGCGAGGCCTTTTTGATATGCAGGCAGAAGATAAGCGATCATGGCCTTTTGATGAATCTCGTCCAGTCGGAATATACCTTTGACAGGAGCAAGCTTCTCTTTTATTTCACTGCCGACGGAAGGGTCGACTTCAGGGAGCTTTTAAAGGACCTGGCCTCAACCTTCCATACGAGGATAGAGCTTCGACAGATCGGTGTTCGTGACGAGACAAAGGTGCTGGGCGGAATAGGCGTCTGCGGACGGGAGGTCTGCTGCAGGACTTACCTCAAGACCTTCGCTCCGGTTTCCGTAAAGATGGCGAAGGAGCAGAATCTCTCCCTTAATCCGACAAAGATCAGCGGTATCTGTGGAAGGCTGATGTGCTGTCTCAAGAACGAAGAAGAGACCTATGAATATCTGAACCGCGCCATGCCGCGTCTTGGCTCAAAGGTAATGACAAAGGACGGCGAAATAGGCGTCGTAAGGAATATCGACATTCTGAAACAGAAGGCTTCAGTGCTTTTCGAGGAAGAAGATGAGCGTGAGATGCGTGTTTATGATGTTTCAGATCTAAAGATCCGGTCCCACCGCGGAAAGAAGGACGAGGAAGGGGAAACTGACGACGAAAAAGCCTTCCCGGACGAGGAATTCGAGATCCCTGATGTTGAAACCGACAGGGAAAGCAAGGATGTAACACATGAAAAGCCTCAGAACGACAGAGGCGAAAAGAGGAACAGAGGAAGGAAGTTCAATAAAGGCGGCGGAGGGCGGCACTTTGGACGGAATAATAAAGACCGGCGAGAGGGTGGACGACCTTCAGAGGAACGGCCTTCAGATAATACAGGACGAAAGTGAATTCTGCTTCGGCATGGACGCGGTCCTGCTCTCGGGCTTCGTGTCCGTAAAACCGGGCGAGCGGGTCATAGATCTTGGAACAGGAAACGGCATCCTGCCCTTGCTTCTTTCAGCAAAGACAGAGGCCTCTCAAATTACGGGACTTGAGCTTGATGAAACGACCTGTGATATGGCCGTTCGGAGCGTGAAGCTCAACGGTCTTGAAGAAAAGATAAATATAGACTGCGGTGATATAAGGAGCGCTTCGGAAAAGTACGGAGCCTCCTCTTTTGATGTTGTGGTCTCAAATCCCCCGTACATGACAGCAGGGCACGGACTTACCAATCCGGACCCGAGAAAGGCCATCGCCCGGCATGAGGTCAAGTGTACGCTCGAGGAACTGATCCGTGAAACGACAAGATTACTTGTCTCAAATGGGAGATGTTACTTTGTTCATCGTCCTTTTCGTCTCGTAGATCTCTTTGCCCTGATGAGAAAATACAAACTCGAGCCAAAGACCATGCGGCTCGTCCATCCTTTTTCGGATGCTGAACCCAATATGGTCCTTGTCGAAGGGATCAGAAATTCAAAGCCGAGACTTACGGTTCTGCCTCCCCTGATAGTCTACAAGGAAAAAGGAATTTACACCGAAGAGATCAGGGAGATCTATTCTTTTTAAAAGGAAAATAATATGTCCGGGACACTATATCTTGTCGCAACCCCGATTGGAAATCTTGAAGATATGTCATTTCGTGCTGTAAGGACACTCAAAGAAGTGGACCTTATCGCCTGCGAGGATACACGCACCTCGCGTACTTTGCTTTCGCATTTCGAGATCAAGACTCCCGTCACGAGCTATCACGAGTTCAACAAATTTGAAAAAGCGGATGAGCTCCTGGATGCTTTGTCCTCAGGAAAAAACATAGCCCTGATCACGGATGCAGGCACACCCGGGATATCCGATCCCGGAGAGGAGCTGGTGGCTATGGCATTTGAGCGGGGGCTCGAGGTGATTCCCATACCCGGTGCGTGTGCTTTTGTCAATGCGGCAATCTCTTCTGCCCAGTCGGTCCGCCGTATCGCCTTTGAGGCCTTTCTCCCGAAGGACAAAAAGGAAAGACAAAGGATAATGTCTGAACTCAAAGATGAGACAAGAACTATTGTCATTTATGAGGCCCCGCACCATCTGAAGAAAACACTCACAGAGCTTTCCGAGGTCCTCAGCGGCAGCAGGAGTCTGACTCTCGTCCGCGAGCTTACGAAGAAATTCGAGGAAAAAAGAAAGACTACATTCGATGAGGCATTATCTTTTTTTGAAGAAAATGACCCCCGGGGCGAATATGTCCTCGTGATCGAAGGGAAGTCGAAGGAAGAGCAAAGGGCCGAGCAGACGGAGCAGTTTTCGGAACTTTCTATTGAGGAACATGTTTTACATTATATTAATGAAGAAGGAATGGACAAAAAAAGTGCAATGAAGGCGGCGGCAAAGGACCGCGGGGTTTCGAAGCGCGATATATATGCCGCGCTTAACAAATAGAGCAAACTAACTCTTGTCTAAATCCGCGCGGTGATTTATACTATGTCAGGTCTTTTTATTGGCATATTATTACAAAAAGAGAGGTAAAATAATGGCTACAGTTGATCTTACACAGTATGGCATCAATGACGCGACAGAAGTTATCTACAATCCCGGTTATGATTTCCTTTATGAAGAGGAGACAAAGCCCGAGCTTACAGGCTTTGACAAGGGTCAGGTTTCAGAGCTCGGCGCAGTAAACGTAATGACGGGTATCTACACCGGTCGTTCTCCCAAAGACAAGTATATCGTTGTAAATTCCGATTCCAAGGACAATATCTGGTGGAATTCGGAGGAATATCCGAATGACAACCATCCCATGACAGAGGAGACCTGGAGCGTTGTCAAGGACCTGGCTGTAAAGCAGCTCTCAGGCAAGAGGCTTTTCGTCGTTGATGCTTTCTGCGGCGCAAACACAGATACAAGAATGGCTGTCCGCTTCATCATGGAAGTTGCATGGCAGGCTCATTTCGTAACAAATATGTTCATCCGTCCGACAGAGGATGAGCTCAAGGACTTCAAGCCCGATTTCATCGTATATGCGGCTTCAAAGGCAAAGGTTGACGACTATGAGAAGCTCGGCCTTCGTTCCGACACTTGCGTTGCCTTCAATACGCTTTCCCGCGAGCAGGTAATCCTCAATACCTGGTACGGCGGCGAGATGAAGAAGGGTATGTTCTCAATGATGAACTATTACCTTCCTCTGAAGGGCATCGCAGCAATGCACTGCTCCGCAAACACAGATATGAACGGCGAGAACACCGCTATCTTCTTCGGTCTCTCCGGAACAGGAAAGACCACGCTTTCCACCGATCCCAAGAGAAAGCTCATCGGTGATGACGAGCACGGCTGGGACGACAACGGCGTCTTCAATTTCGAGGGCGGCTGCTATGCAAAGGTCATCAACCTTGACAAGGAATCAGAGCCCGATATCTACAATGCTATCAAGCGTGACGCCCTCCTTGAGAATGTTACTCTTGACGCAAACGGAAAGATCGATTTCGCAGACAAGAGCGTGACCGAGAACACGCGTGTTTCTTATCCTATCTATCATATAAACAATATAGTAAAGCCCATCTCCCACGGTCCCGAGGCAAAGAACGTGATCTTCCTTTCAGCTGACGCGTTCGGAGTGCTTCCTCCGGTATCTATCCTGACACCTGAGCAGACCCAGTATTACTTCCTTTCAGGCTTTACGGCAAAGCTTGCAGGAACAGAGCGCGGCATCACAGAGCCCACTCCCACCTTCTCAGCCTGCTTCGGCCAGGCCTTCCTTGAGCTTCATCCTACAAAGTACGCTCAGGAGCTCGTAAAGAGGATGAAGGCTTCCGGCGCAAAGGCTTATCTTGTAAACACAGGCTGGAACGGCACAGGCAAGCGTATCTCCATCAAGGATACAAGAGGCATCATCGATGCGATCCTGAACGGCGATATCAAGGGCGTTCCCACAAAGAAGATCCCTTACTTCGATTTCGAGGTTCCCACAGAGCTGAAGGGCGTCGACACAGGCATCCTTGATCCGAGAGACACCTACGCTAACGCTTCCGAGTGGGAAGAGAAGGCAAAGGATCTTGCAGGCCGCTTCATCAAGAACTTCAAGAAGTATGAGAGCAACGAAGCCGGAAAGGCGCTCGTAGCAGCAGGTCCGAAGCTTTGATCAAAAAATAAGCATGATTTTGGCCCCGGAAGATCGCGATATCTTCCGGGGCTTCATTTTTTAGGGGGTTAATGATGTCTGAAGATAATGAAAAGATAATGAAGCTCCAGGAAATGATAGACCAATCCGAAAGGATAGTCTTCTTCGGCGGAGCGGGGGTCTCGACCGAGTCCGGAGTCCCGGATTTCAGGAGCGAGAACGGGCTATACAATCAGAAATACGATTACGGCTATCCGCCGGAGACAATGCTCTCCCACACCTTCTGGGTCTCCCACCGGAAGGAGTTCTTCAGGTTTTATTATGAAAGGATCCTTGTGGAGGAGGTGGATACCCCAAGCGGCAGGAAAAAGATTGAGCCAAACGCTGCGCATACTTTCCTTGCAAAGCTTGAGGAAGCCGGAAAGCTCTCAGCTGTCGTGACGCAGAACATCGACGGGCTCCATCAAAAGGCCGGAAGCAAAAGGGTCTATGAGCTCCACGGCACCGTGATGCGGAATTTCTGCACGAAATGCCATAAAGAATATGATCTTGACTGGATGATGGGGCAGAAGCACAAAGGCATATATGAGCCGGTCTGCGAGAAGTGCGGCGCGCCGGTGAAGCCAGATGTGGTGCTTTATGAGGAAGGCCTCGACGACGACACGGTGGAGGGCGCGGTGAAAGCCATAAGGGATGCCGATATGCTGATAATCGGCGGCACCTCCCTCGTAGTCTATCCGGCAGCAGGCTTTGTAAATTATTACCGTGGGGACAGGCTCGTCCTCATAAACAAGAGCCTCACGGGGCGCGAAGCAGAAGCAAACCTCGTCATCAACGATTCCATAGGTCAGGTCTTCTCAAAGATAAAGATAAGCTGACTATTCCGACCCGTCGGAACTTAAAAATATAATTTATATTTTAAAAATAAAGGATTTGCTTGCAAAACACATTTTCAAGTGATAGTATTTGCAGGCGTGGTTTTAAGAGACCACTCCTGCCGGCTCATAAGAGTCGGCCGTAAGGAGCGGCAGGAAAGGGTTTTTTGCAGCTCCGTCAGTCCAAAGGAGGAAAAAACAGATGAAAAAGTACGAATTGGCTCTCGTTCTTTCAGAAAAGATCGAGGACAGCGCCAGGGACGCACTTCTTTCAAAGGCGAAGGATTACATATCCCGCGCGGGAGGAACCGTTACTGACGTTGACGCACAGGGAAGGAAGCGCCTTGCTTACGAGATCCAGGGCATGACAGAGGCTTATTATTACTTTGTAGCCTTTGAGTCGGAGACCGACGCGCCCGCAAAGATCGAGGAAAATGTCCGCATCATGGACCATGTCCTCAGATTCCTTATCGTAAGCGTTGATCCCGAACTGGAGGAGAAGAAAAAGCAGATCAAGAAGAGACCTGCTCCCCAGAGAGAGGCAGAGGCTTCCTATGAGGCAGATGAAGCCGGCGAAGAAGGAGAAGAAGAGCCTTCAGACGGCGAAGAGTGATCTTTCTGAGACGGGCACCGATTCCTTATATTGAGATAAGGAGAGAGATTATATGAACAAAGTCATACTTATGGGAAGACTTACGAGAGATCCCGAGGTCCGTTATTCAAACGACCTTGCTGTAGCGAATTTTTCAATAGCCGTTGACCGCAGATTCAAGAGAGAAGGGCAGCCGGAAGCGGATTTCTTCGACTGCACCGCATTCAGAAAAACTGCAGAGTTTATTGAAAAATATCTCCACAAGGGGACGAAGGTCGTTCTTGACGGAGAGCTCCAGAACGACAATTATACGAACAAAGAGGGGCAGAAGGTCTACAGGAACAGGATCATGGTGAACCAGATCGAGTTTGCGGAATCAAAGGCCGCATCCCAGAGCGGGGCTGCTCAGATCCCTTCCGGTGATCCGGGACCGGGACCTGCATCGGCACCTGTTTCCGGCTCGGGCGAAGGCTTCATGTCCATTCCCGAGGGCGTGGACGAGGAACTCCCGTTTTCATAAATTCCCAGGGTGTATGACCGTATAGTAGAGATACGGAGGAAAAAAGAAATGGCATTTCAGAAAAGTGACAGTGACAGACCGCGCGGACCGAGGAAACCTATGCACAGACGCAGGAAGGTCTGCATATTCTGCGGAAATGAAGCAGTGATCGATTACAAGGATACCGAGCTTTTGAAGAAGTATGTTTCCGAGAGAGGAAAGATCCTTCCCCGCCGCGTGACGGGCAACTGTGCAAAGCATCAGAGAGAGATCACCACAGCGATCAAGCGCGCAAGGCACATGGCGCTTATGCCTTATGTAGTTGATTGATATACGGGATGAAAAGAGGGGACGGTTCTTCTTAATAAGAAGGACCGTCCTCTTTCTTAAATCATAATATGGAAAAAGACTATTCAAAGCAAACCGAAGAAGAGCTCATAGAAGAGCTTCGAAAGGAGAGCGGGCTTCCGCTTTCGATTGAAGATGGCGCCTCTCTCGATGATGAAGGAAAAAAGCGTCTCTGCGCGCTTCTTGAGAACCTGAAGAGTGCGTCGGACCGGGACACGGTACTCATGCGCTTTCTGACAGGTTCGGCCGGAAAGGATGAGTTCTCCCGGGCGTTTCCAAGGTTTTTCAGATCGGTTTCCGGTGAGGAGACATATTTTTCAGTCTTTCTGGTTCGCCCGGAGAGCGGAAAAGAGTCAGGAGACTCAGTCTTTTCAGTCCTTTCAGGCCTTTTTCCGGCTCCCAAAAATCTCATATCAAGATCTGACGACAGTACCTTTGTCGTTGTTGCAGGCGCGATCGACGGGGAGGCCTCTGACACCGCCTTCATGATCCGGGATACATTGAGCGCCGAAGCTCTTACCGCAGTGCGTGTGGGATATGACAAAAAAAAGAAGGGCATTGACACCCTTCCCCGGTCTTACTCTAACGCAAGGAGCGCCCTTCTCATAGCTGATATGTTTGCTCTTGAGGATGGCTGCGTGGCCTATAGCGAGCTTGGACTGTCAAAGCTTCTGTCAAAGGTTCCCGCTGAGGATTGCAGAAGGTACCTTGAAGAGGAGTTTGACGGCTTTGATTTTTCGTCCATCTCGTCTGAGACCATGAATACGATAAATACGCTTTTTGACAAAGGTCTCAATATCGCGGAGGCTGCCCGCGAGCTCTATGTCCACAGAAATACCCTTGTTTACAGGATAGAAAAATTCGAGCACGAGTCCGGCCTTGATCTTCGGGATTTCGACGACGCTGTCCGCTGCAGGATAGGGCTGCTGCTCTCAAAGCGCCTTACCTGAAAGCCCCGCCGCAGCCCGGGGACATTGGAAAAAGGTCCACCCCGGACTAACGAGTACATCGAAAAGTACACGAAGCATGGCAGTTCTTCCTTTACAACGAAAGCCTGACCTGCTATCATAATGCACGCATATCCGTTTCTGCCTGAGAGCAGTCTGTTTCATTTATTTGTGTTTTCGTTTCATAAAGGACAAATATGCTGTATTACGAGAAAATAAACAACAATTCTGACAAATGGGTTCTTTTCATCCATGGCCTTGGCGGCAGTATTGAAACCTGGAAATATCAGCTTGAGGATTTCAGAAGCTACAATATCATAAGGGTAGATCTGATGGGACACGGGAAGAGCGCTTTGGTAAAGGGCTCCGCGGACACCGCGACCGTGAAGGAGATCAAGGCGATCCTAGATGAGAACGGGATAGACATGGTCAATATTGTCTCCCTTTCCCTCGGAACCCTGGTGGCGGTTGAATTCGCGCATCTCTATCCTGAAATGACGGGCTCGATCATACTGGGAGGGAGCATATTGAACCTGAGCCTCTCAAGAAAGATGCTCCTTGGCTTTGTGAGGATCCTGTGGTTCCTTCCGGCGAGATGGATCTATTCCATTTTTGCGAGGATAATGCTTCCGAACGAGAATCACAAAAAGTCCAGAAGGATCTTTGTCCGGGAGAGCCTCAAGATGAAAAACAGCGCTTTCTGGGCATGGCTCTCCGCGATCTCGCCCTCAAAGAAAAAGCTGGCCTCTCTGCTTGATACCTTAAAGGCCCGGCTCAACCGCGTTCTTTTCATTTCAGGGGACGAGGATTTCATGTTCCTTCCGGGGATACGGAACCTGAAGGAAAAGCTCCATTCCTGCAGGATCGAACTCCTTAAAAAATGCGGGCATATTTGCAGCATCGAGCAGCACGAAAAGTTTGACAGGCTCTCGCTTCAGTTTCTCGCAGATACCGCAAGATGAGATGTTTGAAAAGAAAATGATCATCGGGCAGAGGAAACTATCCTCTGCCCGATTTGCTATTTCAGCTTGGAGTAGCTCTTTTTGTAATTGTAATTTTCAAGAAGCGCCGTGAAAAGCGGAACGGACGCGCCTTTTCCGGTCTTTTCGCGCACTATCGCAGCGCAGGCGTTCTTGTCAAGAACCATTGCAAGCGCGTCAGCCTCTTCCTTGTTTTCTCCCATGCATATCGCGCCCCGGTCCTTTATGAAAACAGCCGGCCGCTTTGCAAGATGGCTGTCTATCCGCTTAACCCCGGATCCCCTTGGAAGCAAAGGTATCCCCGGACCGCAGAGCTGCGCCATATCGTCAATATATGCGGGAAGCCCGTTCATGTGGCTTGATGCGTATTTCACTGCGGGAGTCTTCAGAAAAGCGAAAACCGCCCCGTTTCTTTCCCTGTAATCTATATATCTCTTCCCGCTTGAGGAATCCGGAAGAAAGACCCTGTAAGGCGTTGACTCTCCCGTGATCTCTGAAAACCGCTCTCTTGCAAGTTCTTCAAGCGTTTCACACACGAGGAAGCAGTCCTCCATATCAGTTCCCATGCAGACAGCCCCGTGGTTCCTCATCAGGATAGCTCTCGAAGCTGGGTTTTCTCTTGAAGCCGCTTCAACATTGTCTCTCAGGGGCTTCGTGGTGGAAAGTCCGTATTTCGCGCAGGGAACAGATGGCCCGAGGATAGTGGAATTCAGGTCTTCAAGCCCCGACAGCGCCTCTCCCGCCACTCCGACAGCCGTGGCGTAGAGCTGGTGCGTATGAATAATGAAATTAATGTCCGGATGGAGCTTGTAGAGCGCCGCGTGGACGCCCCTTTCGCTTGAGGGCTTTACATCCCCCTCAAAGGATTCATCAGAGAGCCTTATCATTACAATGTCTTCTTCCGAAAGGCCTTCGTAGCCCTTGCCGCTCGGGGTTATCACGAAGTGATTGAGATCGACCCTGCAGCTGATATTCCCCCAGGTGCGGGCGATGAGCCCCGTCGCCTGAAGCCGGAGTCCGGACGATATTACCTTATTCTTCGCTTCATCTATATCCATTGAAAACCTCCGTAGTTCGTATGTTTCAAGTCCTTCCACATTATCGAAAATCCCTATGTTTGTCAATAAATCGTGCAATGGCGCAACCGTTATGTTATCATGTGGTCGGCAAAATGCTTGCCGGTACTCGCGGGAGTACTATAACAGGTATCATTTTGGGCTCAGGGCCCGCTGCGTATGCTGCGCATTTTGCCTCCCTTTATCATTAAGTTTGTTTGTCGGATCTGATACTGGAGGAGATCATGTCTGAATATATTGAAAAGCTTAAACGCAGGTTTTCAGAGCTCTTCGGAAGCCTCGACAACACAAGGGAGTACTTTTCGCCCGGCCGGGTGAACCTCATAGGCGAGCACACGGATTACAACGGCGGGCATGTCTTTCCCTGCGCCCTGACCCTCGGCACCTATGCCATTGCCAGGCGGCGTGATGACGACAAAATAATGCTCTACTCCGAAAATGTCTCAAAAGCCGGCGTCATCACGCTTTCAAAAGACGATATCAAGGTTAATGGAAAGTATGGCTGGGCGGCTTATCCGATCGGCGTGGTCTGGGCTTTTGAAAAGCAGGGCTACGGGATAGACAGCGGCTTTGAGATGGCGCTCTTCGGAGATATACCAAACGGTTCGGGGCTTTCATCTTCGGCATCGATCGAGGTTCTGACCGGCGCTGTCCTTCGCGATCTCTATTCCTTTGATGGCGTGACCGGCGTAGATATTGCGAAAATAGGCCAGTATTCCGAGAACAATTTCAACGGCGTGAAGTGCGGCATCATGGACCAGTTCGCTGTGGCCATGGGGAAGAAGGATCACGCCATCTTCCTCAACACTGCGACTTTGAAATACGAATACGCCCCGGTGATACTGAAGGACGCGTCTATCGTAATCGTAAATTCAAACGTGAAGCATTCCCTGGTGGACTCCGCCTACAATGAAAGGCGCTCCCAGTGCGCTGAAGCGCTTTCAGATCTTCAGAGCGTCCTTGATATCAGGACTCTCGGGGATATCGACGAAGAGACCTTCGAAAAGAACAAGGGCGCGATCAAAGACGAAACCGTGAGGCGCCGCGCAAAGCACGCGGTATACGAGAATCAGCGTACCATAAGGGCTGTGAAGGCTCTTTCAGAAAATGATATTGCGCTTTTCGGGAGACTGATGGACGAATCCCACATATCCCTCCGTGATGATTACGAGGTGTCCTGCGAGGAGATAGACTTTCTTGTGGACACGGCACATTCAGTAAAGGGCGTCATAGGCTCCCGGATCACGGGCGGCGGGTTCGGCGGCTGCACTGTGAATATCGTAAAAAATGAGGCTTTGGACGAGTTCAAAGAAAAGATCAAAAAGGATTATCTTGAAAAATATGATAAAGAGCCCGGAATATATCAGGTTTCAATTGGCGACGGCGCAGGGAGGATCTGAATCATGCTTGAGATCAAAAATCTTACAAAAAAGTACGGCGACAAGGTGGCAGTGGACAATCTCTCATTATCTTTGGAAAGCGGAAAGATCTGCGCCTTCATAGGAAAGAACGGCGCGGGAAAGACCACAACCCTGAAATGCTGCGTGGGCATGCTTTCCTTTGAACAGGGAGAGATAACGATAAACGGCATTTCCGTGAAAAACGACCCCCTTGCAGTAAAGCAAAACATCGCCTATATCCCGGACAATCCGGATATCTATGAGTTTATGACGGGGATAGGCTATCTCAATTTCATAGCGGACATCTTCGGGCTTTCAAAAGAGGTAAGGGAGGAGCGGATCAGAAGGATCGCCGATACCTTCGACCTTACAAAGGATCTCGCGACGAACGTTTCCGCTTATTCACACGGAATGAAGCAAAAGCTCGTGATAATCTCGGCCCTCATACATGAGCCGAAGCTCCTTTTAATGGACGAGCCCTTTGTGGGCCTTGATCCCACGGCGGCCTTCCATCTGAAGGAGGAGATGAGCGCGCTTTGCGCTCGCGGCGGCGCCATCCTTTACTCCACCCATGTCCTTGAGGTCGCGCAGAAGGTCTGCGATTCCGTCGTTATAATCAAGGACGGGAAGGTGGTGCGCACCGGCAGCATGGAAGAGGTTACCGGTGACAGCTCGCTCGAGGACGTATTCCTTGAGCTTGATGAGGGGAAGGTGTCATCATGACAAAGGCCTTGTTCAAAATGCAGCTCAAATCCTTGATGTCCTCCATGTCCTTTGGGAGGAGGCACAGAGGCAGGGAGATGAGCGCCAGGTCGGGAATGGTGTACTATGTCGTCGTGATGGTCATTATCGCGGCCGCCATTTATTTCGCCCTGAGGCAGTCGCTGGTGTCAATGATGGCGCCGCTGCTTTTTACGGACTATGCCTGGATCTTTTTTGCGATGAATTCGATAGTCGGCGCCGTGATAGGCTTCATCACCTGCGTCTTCCTTGCGGACAATATGATATTTCGTCCCAAGGACAATGACATATTGCTTCCGCTCCCTATAAAGCCCTCAAAGATAGTATTTGTGCGAATGATGGTGCTTGCGATAAGGGTGCTCTTCTTTACAGCCATAGGCTTCGTTCCGTCGATCGATGTTTATATCAATACCTTGGGCTTCGATCTGAAAAGCTTCATCTTCCAGATTGTGACCTTACTTTCGATCACCCTCTTTACGGTGTCGATCTGCCTCATCGTGGGCTTCATCACATCAAAGATAAGCTCAAAATTCAGCGCCGGCTCGGGAAAGACCACTGTCACGGTCGCTCTTTCCTTCGGCCTGATGCTTATATACATGCTCCTTGTTTCGAAGCTTCAGGATCTGATCTCCTACCTCGTCACGCACGGGGAGGATATCGGCGGGAATATAATGAGATACCTCTATCCCTTCTATCTGATGGGCAGGGGCTGCCTCGGAGATCCCGTTTCCCTTCTTATTATCCTTTTGATAACGGCGGCAGTCTTCCTCGTCATCTGGTTCCTCGTTCAGAAGAATTTCATCTCGATCGTGACGGCGACGGGACACGCAAAGGGAAAGGTCTACCGCGGAGGCGGCATGGTAGCGCGTACCGCAGCATCCGCCCTCTACCGCAAGGAACTGAAGCGGCTTTCAAGCAGCGCGGTATATATAATGAATTCCTGCATGAATGTCATTTTCCTCCTGATAATCCCCGTGATCCTGCTGACCCGAAGGGACCAGGTAGTCACAGCCTTTGCAAACATACCGCCTGTATTCCAGGGTACGGTCTTTGTCATCATCGCAGCCTTTCTCTGCTTCATGATGGTAATGGGAATGATGACTGCCGCCTCCGTATCGCTTGAAGGAAGCAGCCTCTGGGTCATAAGGACCCTTCCGGTGAGCAGCAAAAGAGTCCTCATGGCAAAGATCAAGCTTCAGGTATCGATATACCTCCTGCCGCTGATCTTTACGACCGCTGTTTTGGGCTTTATCTTTAATGCAAATCCTTTGAACATTATCCTTTTGTTTGCTCTTGTCGTACTCTGTGAGGTCTTTACCGCCGAGGTCGGCCTGATCGAAAACCTGAAAAGACCGCGCTTTGACTGGAAGAACGAGGCAGTCGTCATAAAGCAGAGCGCTGCGGTCGGCTTTTCGATGCTGATCTGCGGCCTTGTTGCGGCAGCGGTCTTTTTGCCCTATATTTTCCTCATGTCAGGACTTTTCGGCGGTGCTGTCGTCATCAATGGCACTGTTTATCTCATTATCGTCTGTGCCATATATCTTGTCCTTGCCCTCCTGCTCTTCAGATGGATCTCCACAAAGGGCGCAAAGATATTTGATGAACTTTGATTGACTCAGCATAATTGACCCTTAGGACTCACTCCGGAGCGGCTTGCGGCAATTCATTTTTATAGTGAAAGACAAAAATATTTTGTCTTTCACTATAAAGCCTCCGGCAGGATGCGCACGGATTTGCAGAGGAAGATGTTGCTTCGCAACGCAAATCCGGCGCAGTAAACGAGCAAAAGTATAAATACTTTTGTCGTTTACTATATATCAGGCGTCGTTCGTATGCGGGTCAATTATGCTTCGATATTCGAAAGAAAAAGGATAATGATGAACGATATTGTTGTTGACAAGCTGACGCTCTCTTATCCAGACGGCTTTCACATAATGGACGCCGGAGAAAAGGAAAGGCTCAATTTCCTCGGCGGCGATACCGGTGAATGCCTTAGTGACTCGGACCGGCATATTATCATCTCAATCGGATACAAAAGCGCAGGAGGCCTCGGTTTTCTGGTCAGCGCAAAAGACGCGGCCAAAAAGACGGAAGCCGCCATCAGAAAGGCCATGCTAAGCTTTTCGTATCATCTGAACGGCTTTGACAAAAGGAGCATCGGGGGTGAAGATGCTGAAGGCTTCAGATACGAATATGAAGCGCAGGGCATTTCGATGTATGCCGAGTCTGTGGTTGTAAAACACGAGCATACCCTTTATTATCTTCACTTCTACGCCCGGAAGGAACTCCTCGAAGAAAGCCTTGCTGTTTGGGGCGATATCCTTTCATCCGCAGGATTTTGATAAATTCGATAGTTTTGGGGGAGCATAGCGTACATTTTGTACATTGTTGACATTCTGCTCGCAGCAATATAGTATATGAAATACGAGGAGACATATGTTAATGAATTCAAGCAAAGCGCAGAGGTGAAGACTATGATCCCGGTAATGAGTGCTACAGATGTCCGTAAAGAATGGAGTGCGATCGTTGATTCCACAGTCAGAATCAAGCCGCAGTTCTTTAAGCGAACTCGAGACTTTTGTTTCCTTTCAGATTTTTCTTTTATGGAGGAGCTCCTTGAGGGGTACACTTTTTCGGCAACCCGGATGACTGAAAAAGACGGATCTGTTACACTCTCTCTCAATGAACTGGATCTTGTTGAAAACGGAAAGGATGAGACGGAAGCCCGAATGAAACTTGCGTCTTCAATTCTCGAGTATGCAGAAGACTATTATAATGATTTCTCTTATTGGGGAACTGCGCCAAATCGCAGAGCGCACATCCCGTATGTTTTCAAAGCATTATTTATCAGAGATGTTCAAAGGATCGGGGAAAGTATACAATGCCAAGCTGGAAAGATTTGAAACATTTCTGCGAACATGATGGATGGGAGTTGTATAAGCAAACAGATCATTACTTTTACCGCAAGCGCGACCCGGATGGAAATATCCGTATGACCAAGGTCTCGAAGAATCCCGGTCAGATTAATGGAAACCTGTGGAATACGATCTTAAGGCGTCAGCTCCAGGTTACGAAAGAATATTTCAATTCCAAACTGTAATGTTTTGTTCAGCCATGCAAATATCATGGCTTTTATGGGCGAAGAGAATTATATTAAGGAAACGCTGATTTAATCAGCGTTTTTTTAATTCAAGTACATCCACTCCTCTACTGTAGGAGGCCTTCTCTACTGAGTGCAAAAGCATAGCGTACGACGGTTTTTTAAATGCTGCTATTTAAATGCTTTGAATATATTTTTAAATTATACTGGACAAAATATCGTGATCAATTGTATTCAATATAGAAATCGAAAAAGGGGTAACGATTCCTATGCGAACAGATGCGGAAATAATTGAGATATACGAACGGAATCATGCGATTCTTTACAGGATCTGTTTTTTATACATGAAAAACTCACATGACGCTGAAGACATCCTCACTGAAACCTTTTGTAAATTGATAGACAAAGCTCCAGCCTTTGACAGCCAAGAACATGAAAAGGCGTGGCTTATCAGAGTAGCGACAAATTTATGTAAAAATCAATTGAAATCATGGTGGAGGCGTCACGAAGACCTTGAAGATTACAAGGAATTGATCGGAACGGAGGATCAGGAAGATCAGTATACCGATCTGAAATATGCATTGATGCGCCTTCCGGACAAATACAAGACCGTGGTTGTCTTATATTATTATGAGGATTATAAGAGCGAAGAAATTGCCAATATTCTGGGAAAGCCGGCATCCACGATCCGGAATTACCTTTGTGACGCCCGGATTATTCTCAAAAAATATCTGGAGGAAAGTGAAGATGGAAAATAACAATATAAAAAATGCGCTGGATAAGATTACACTTCCCGAAGAAAACAATCAAAGGGTGCTGGAAAGCATTCTGCACCACAATGGGAAAAAGGGCAGATTCAATCGTGCAAAGCTGCTTCGAGTCGCTGTAGTTGCAGCGGTTGTACTTTTTTTGATCGGGGGGACAACGGTGTACGCAGTAATGTATTCCAGAGGAGAGCTTATCTTCAGCGGAAGTAATCCAAAAGTTCCGGAAAAGAAAACTGATTTTTCCGTTGTCTTTGATGACTCATTAAAAATACCAATGAGCGAGATCAAGGGTGATGTGAACGAATGCCGTGACCAGATAAGGAAGCAGGTTGAGAATTATGATATGTTTTCATCTCAAAGCCCTCATACAGTTGATAAGCTTTTTTCGGATTACAAGGATGCCGTCAGCTACGTGGGGCTGGATAGAACCATTATTCCTGCACCGAATCATCTGACGGGAGAAACCATCGTAAGGATAGAGGGGAATGATGCCGGTGATCTTGAGTTGATATCAATCGAAAATGAATATTACAAGTCTGAATTGCTTACAGCAACTGCATATACATATATCTACACCGATCGTTATCCATTTGAAGTCAGCATTGGCGCTACAAGCTATTCTGACGGATTTGAGGGCGTGGACTTTTACGGAGAGAGCGTGTCTGTCGAGGGGAAAGAGTTCTGGGTAGTGAGCTCAACACCTTTCAGCGACGAGTGGCTTGGCAAAGTCGTTGTCTTCAAGCAGGATGGCATTATCTATCAATTGTTTGTAAGGTATAAGGAGGTGGAGACAGAAAAGGTAGAGAAGATCATCTCAGAGTGGATGAATGCATTTTGATAGTGGACCCCTGACCCCCGACCCCGTCCGGGATCGATTTGAGGCAGCAGTATCAGAAGTGGTGATCTATGCCGCTTTGCTTCATCACGGCATTTGCAAGTTCTTTTAATGAACCCAGGGGACGGAGTCGAGGGACCATTGTATTTTCTTGTATTTTCAAAATGGTCCCTTGACTCCGTCCCCTGGGACCATAATAAGTCATTGACATATAAAAGGCCCTCGACTATAATAAAGCTGAAATTTAGATTAGTCGCAAGGGGGCCGGGTTGTATGTCATATATAGAACGGGCGATCACGCAGGTTATCAAGCAAAGAGCTGCTGCAAGCAAGTGCCTTCTGCTTACCGGAGCCAGGCAGGTCGGCAAGTCTACTTTGGTAAATCATGTGTTTCCAGACTTTAATAAAGCAAATTTTGACGACAGAATGACAAGACTTCAGGCCAGGGAGGAACCCGGCCTGTTTTTTCTGAATAACCCAAGACCGCTTTTTATAGATGAGGTTCAAAAGGAAGGCGGTATACTTGAAGATATCAAAAAGATCGTTGATGGATCAGATTCCAGAGGCGAGTTCATTCTATCCGGCTCGGGGAAGCTGGAGTTGATGAAAGGAATGAGTGAATCGCTTGCGGGCCGCGTTTCGGTAATGGAATTGTCCGCATTATCATTAAGGGAGATCAAGGGAATAGCTTTTAACAGGCATTTTGTTCCTTCTGCTGAATATCTGGAGCAAAGGGAAAAAGAGATCAGACCATATGATGACATATGGGATGTGATCCATAAGGGATCTTATCCGGAGCTTTATGATGTGGAAAGAGACTGGCAGGATTATTATTCCTCATATGTTTCGACATATCTTGAGCGGGATATAAACGAACTGATATCGGCAGACAGCCTTACTTTTATGAAGTTTATGACAGCTGTGGCTGCCAGGACAGGAGAAATGTTGAATTATGCCAATATCGCAAGTGAAGTCGGAACCAGTGAACCCACGATAAAAAGCTGGATATCTATTTTGGAGCGGACAGGGATCGTATATATATTGCAGCCTTATAGTGCAAGTGCTCTTAACAGAGCGATCAGGGCTCCGAAAATATATTTCAGGGATACCGGTCTTGCCTGTTACCTGACCAGGTGGCTTACTGCAGATGTACTGAAGAATTCCGCAGTCGCCGGCAATATGTTTGAGACATTTATGGTTTCTGAAATACTGAAATCCTACAGCAATGAAGGCCGGGATTACAGGTTCAGTGTTTTTTACTACAGAGGAAAAGACAAAAGATCATCTTCTGAAAATGAGATCGACCTTGTCATTTCCGAGGATGGAATACTCTATCCCGTGGAAATAAAAATGACTGCCAATCCAAAAGCAATTATGGGCTCTGCAAATCAGGTCCTGGATAAGATAACTGATAAGAAAAGAGGACTGGGAGTAATTCTTTGTCTTACTGAGAAAAAGACTTATCTGAGAGAGAATCTTATTGCACTTCCAATAGAATATATCTGATGTGAGCTGACAACGGGACGTTTCCCCTGACCGGAAAATCGGAGGCAACCATTCACAGGCATCTCGACGCGCTTTCCAAGTCAGGAAAGATCAGGCGTGTCGGATCGAGAAAGACGGGATATTGGGATTTGCTATGAAAAAAGACAGCTTTGTCCTCAGAGGAGGAATTGTTTATTCAAAAAATATCAATGAAATAGAGGCATATGACGGGGGCTATCTGGTCTGCGAGGACGGATCATGCAAGGGTGCCTTTCCGGTGCTTTTGGAGAAGTACAAAGACCTGCCTCTCATTGACTTCGGGGATATGCTCATCATGCCGGGAATGACTGATCTTCATGTTCACGCGCCACAGTATACCTTCCGCGGGATCGGTATGGATGAAGAGCTTTTGACCTGGCTCAACAAATACACCTTCCCCGAGGAAGCAAAATACAAGGATATTGAATATGCAAAAAAGGCATATGATCATTTTTCAGAGGATCTGAGAAGGAGTTTTACGACAAGGGCGGTTGTTTATGGCACGATCCATAATGAGGCGACCATCGCGCTTATGGAGAAGCTTGAAAAGACCGGTATTATCTCTTTTGTCGGCAAGGTCAACATGGACAGGAACGGCAGTGCGGGCCTTCAGGAGAGCAGTGCGGCGGAGTCGCTCAAGGCTACTGAAGAATGGCTTGAAGCGATAGCGGGCAGATTCAAAAACACAAAACCGATCCTTACTCCGCGCTTCATCCCCTCCTGCTCCGATGAGCTTATGAGAGGATTGGGTGAATTGGCAAAAGAAAAAGGCTTGAGGATACAGTCTCATCTTTCCGAAAACAAGGCTGAGTGCGCCTGGGTAAAGGAGCTTGTTCCATCCTCGTCCTGCTATGCCAACGCATACGAGCTCTTTGGTGCTATGGGTTCGAACGAATTTCCTTCGATCATGGCTCATTGTGTTTATTCCGGCGAAGAAGAGATCTCAATATTGAAAAAACACGGAGCCTTTGTTGCGCATTGCGCGGATTCCAACATGAATCTTTCATCGGGGATCGCTCCGGTGAGAAAGCTCCTTGATGCAGGAATAAATGTCGGTCTTGGGACCGATGTGGCAGCAGGCTCTTCAATGAACCTTCTCAAGACTGTATTGATCACTATTCAGGCATCGAAAATGTATTACAGGCTTGTAGACAACAGCGCAAAGCCGCTTTCCTTCGAGGAAGCATTCTATCTAGCCACTATGGGCGGCGGAAAATATTTTGGAAAGGTTGGGACATTTCAGGAGGGATATGAATTTGATGCCGTGGTCATCGATGACAGTTTGATGAAGTCCATGCGCGATATGTCAGTCCGCGAGCGGATCGAGAGGATCTGTTACAATGACTCCGATGCTTTTATCGTTGAAAAATATGTAGGAGGAAAGAAAATATATTCCCGGACAAGGTAATGGTCCCAAGGATACCGGACAATGGGACGTTTCCCTTGTCCGGTATTTCTTGACTTTATCGTATTTGCGCGATAAATGGTCCCTTGACTCCGTCCCCAGGGATCATTAGCCAACCAGCTCTTTGATATAAGCTCCGATCTTTTCGTCCTTGCAGTTCTTGAAGAAGAGTTCGGAGAACTTCTCGCCCATGAACGCGCCCTTTACAAGCTCGGGATCGAGGTTTTTCAGTATTTCCACGAGATCCTGGTTGAGCGTCACCTTTCTCACTTCATCAAGGATCTTTTTGTTTCGCTGCTCGGGAACCACGCGCTCCTTCGGATAGCCGCCGCCGAAGGGCTCTGAAAAGAGCTTTTCGAAGATATATTCAAGGTTCAGGTCGCCGCCCCAGCCAAAACCGAGGGCAAACGGGATCGCGATCGCGTTTCCGTCGTTGATCTGGGCGAAGGTATAAGCGTCAAGCGGAGTTGCAACATGACCGCAGATCACATTGGGGAAGGAATTGAGAGCCAGCATAGCGCCCTCGCCGGTTCCGCAGCCCGTTACCACAAAGTCCGCAGCGCCGGAATTCAAAAGCGTTGCGGCCAGGATCCCGTTCTGTACATAGGTGAGGCTGGCCTTGTCCTCAGCTGAGTACATCCCGTAATTGTCCACCTCATAGCCCTTTTCGTCTGCCACCTTCTTCAAAGCCTTGAAGATGATCTCGTTTTTTGCCGCCTGGCTGTTTTCATTGATCAGTGCGATTCTCATTATTATCCTCCTTTTGTAAAATGTATTGCCACCTTACTTCTAATGTCATAAGGAATCCACCACTTCGTGGTACCCCTTATGACAAAATCCGGCGGTCTGTCGTCGGAACCATCCTAGATCATGCTTCGCATGATGGTTCCTCCTCAGGAACGTTTGTTGGCAACATTCACCGCATGTTCGATCAGACTGTAAGGCACGGCCCCTCTGCTCTGGAGCGCCACTCCGTCCGCATTACCGTTTGTCACAGTCTCCCTCATCATAACATATTCCGGGTCATTTGAGTCCGTTTTGCTGTATCTCACCGAAAGATAATGAAGCGCTATGGAAAGCAGCGTCTTTGCGGTAAGCGACTTCTCAGAAAGTGTCTTTAAGCTGTCGCGGACTGAATATCTGTGCTTTTTGTTAAGAAGCGCGTCGAGCGCCTCTTTTCCGTAAAGAAGTGCGAAATCCTCTCTTGAAAGCTCCCTTATATCTTTTTCAAAATAAGGCGCAAGTGCTTCCCTGTCGTTCTCCGTTGACTTTTTGCCTTCAACCTTGACCTTTCCCGAAAGCCTTATGTCTTCTGAGCTTGACCCGACAAGAACCGAATAATCCCCAAAGATCGTGGAAAAGCCCTTCTCCTTCTTGTCCCAGATTGTAAAGGCTCTGTCCGAAAGCCTGACACTGCAGTGCTTTTTCTCTCCGGCTTTTAAGAATACTTTTACAAAGCCGAAAAGCTCTCTCTTCGGGCGAAGGCAGCCCTCAGCGATAGAGGGGTTTTCCACATATATCTCCGCCACCTCGGCGCCGTCAAAAGAGCCCTTGTTTTCAATATCAAAGCTGATCTCAAACTCGCCGCCCTTGTATTCTTTCCGGCATTTCAGATTGCTGTAGGAAAATTCCGTATAGGAAAGCCCATGCCCGAAGGGGAAGAGGACCTTTTTTTCAAAAGTCCCGTAATAGCGGTAGCCTGTAAATACGCCCTCCCTGTATTCAACTATGTCCTCATCCTTCCCGAAGTTGTTTACGCAGGGCACATCGGAAAGAGAGAGAGGGAAGGTCTCCGGGAGCTTTCCGGAAGGATTGACGCGCCCGGAAACAAGGGCTGCGACCGCCTCACCCACTGCCTCTCCGCCGAGATACATATGAAGCACCGCCTTGAAATGATCGATGAACGGCATTTCAAAGGGCGCTCCGGAGAAAGAGACGAAGATCATATTATCATTATTCTCGTGGAGCCTTTCTATCAGGATGCTCTGATTCCGCGGTATCGAAAGCGTCTTCCTGTCATAGCCCTCACCTTCGGCAAGATCCGTAAGGCCGCCGAAAAAGAGCACGATGTCTGCCTTCTTTGCAGCCTCGACAGCCCTTGACATCAGGTCTTCGTCGCTCGTGTCCGTATTCCTGTCATAGCCTCTTTCAAAGATAATGTCATACCCCTCATCTGAAAGTGCCTTGACAGCGTTTGTGACATTATCGGTATTGATGTGGGAACTGCCATTGCCCTGGTAGCGCATATTCTTTGCAAGATCGCCGATCACGGCAAGCTTCTTGCTCTTGTCAGTGAGCGGGAGGATCCCGTCGTTTTTGAGAAGGACGGCCGATCTTTCCGCAATAGAGCGGGCCACTTCGTGGTGGCGCTTCAAAAGCTCTTCTTTTTTCGGCAGCTTCAGCCTCATTTCCGTTGTTTCATGGGAAACGGGATCATATTTTTCCGCCATGGCAACAACACGCGCTGCGGATGTTCTTATAGCATCGAGCAGTATCTCCTTCTTTTCGGGCGAAAGGGAGGAAAGCGCCTTTTCAAGCTTAGTTTTGTGAATGCCGTAGCTGTCCGGCATCTCGAGATCCATCCCGGAAAGCACTGACTTCATAAGATTCGCGCAGGCGCCCCAGTCCGACATCACAAGACCGTCAAAGCCCCATTCCTCCCGGAGTATCTTTGTAAGAAGAACTCTGTTCTCGCAGGAGTATTTTCCGTTTATCTTGTTGTAGGAAGCCATTATCGTTGCGGGGTGGGCTTCCTTCACCACGATCTCAAAGGCTCTCAGATAGATCTCGCGAAGAGTCCTTTCGTCTATGACAGAGCTTGATGTCATGCGGCGGGTCTCCTGGGAATTTCCGGCGAAGTGCTTTAAGGAGACGCCGACATTATTTTTCTGAAGAGCACTGACATAGGACGAGGCGAGAGTGCCGGCGAGGTAGGGATCCTCACTGAGGTACTCAAAATTCCTGCCGCATAGAGGGCTTCTTTTCATATTGATCCCGGGACCTAGGACCACGGAAACCCCTTCATATACTGCTTCTTCGGAGATAGCCGCACCCTCCTCGGCGGCAGCGTCCACATCCCAGCTTGCGGCAAGGGCGCAGGCGCAGGGGAAGCACGTAGCTTTCCTGCTGTCATTGATGCTTGAAACAACGTCGCCGATGATCCGAAGACCGTTGGGACCGTCGGAAACGCGGGCACTTGGCACGCCTTTCCCTCCGAAAGCCTTTGTATGCCAGGCCCCCTGGCCTGTCAAAAGCTCCATACATTCATTATCTGTAAGCTTCATATTAACCTCCCATAAATTACGAGCGCACCGGCTCCGCAAAGCGAGCTGTATCTATGCTTCTCACATAATACTTATTTTTGGTCATTTATACAACCTCACAAAAAAATCGTGCATTCTCTACAAAAAAAACTTTAGCGCGGCTTTGATTTGTGATCTCAAGTTTTGAAGCAAAACCGGCGCAATCCCAGTAACGGTAAGGGATTGTGCCGATTCTTCTGTATGGCTTATTAGCCTCTTGGGGGATGAAGATGATATGTGGTCTGTTACGGTAAATGGCAATTGGCGTATGAACTTTTATTTTGAGGAAGAAGATGCTTATCTTGTTGATTATGTTGATTACCATTGAAAAAGGAGAAAGATGAAAATGACCAGAAAGCCCACCCATCCGGGAACTGTTTTTTTAGAGGACGTTATGAAACCGTTAAACCTTTCTGTTACTGACACTGCGCGCATGCTGGGCGTGAGTAGGAAAACCCTGTCCGAATTCATTAATGAGAAATCTTCATTAAGCCCGGAAATGGCTCTAAGAATAAGCAAGGCAACAAATACATCTGTTGAGAGTTGGATGAATATGCAGCAAAAGCTTACGCTATGGACTGCCCGAAAGCATGAGCCTGATAATGTGATTCCTTTCTCGCTATGTGTGGCACAGGAAGGGTAAAGCAGATAATGTGGTACCGAAAGACCATAATCCCGAGGGATGACGCAGTTGCCTGAGCGGAAATCAACACATATGTTATGGCGATGGAGCCAGAAGAAGTGCAATGGGGACAGGTACTCGGTTATGTATGGCGGAGCATTGGATCTCCGCGAGACGTTGGATTATGATTTTAAGACAGAGCAGGAGTTTTCTTATTCGGATCTGACTCTGAAAATAACTGATCGAATTGTGACACGGAGCCGGGAGACTTATTTTCGGCTTCTTTATTTTATGGCTTTACTGTCAATGACAATGGCTCATCCCTGTGATAAAATCATCTTCAAACGCGAAAAAAGCTTGAAATAGTCCAGCGGTGATATGTCAAGTATAAATTGAGATTATTTAAAGGCACTTTTTCATATCATTCGCTTATAAAAGGGTAACTTTAACAAGCCCTGCAATATCTGCTTTTTAAGCAGGGCACTCA